>Ga0247841_10000853_pt1 | contig 75024 bp, 62 predicted proteins | sample LaCruzMarch2015__2_FD_192410 | JGI IMG/M metagenome (GOLD analysis project Ga0247841, IMG submission 192410) | Freshwater microbial communities from meromictic Lake La Cruz, Castile-La Mancha, Spain - LaCruzMarch2015_18m | ecosystem: Environmental > Aquatic > Freshwater > Lake | place: Spain... | reverse complement strand
GATATCAGAAGAACGCATAGCAGAAATTGAGCGCTGGCTGAATAATCGGCCCAGAAAGTGCTTGGGCTTTAGGACACCGGCAGAAGTCTTTGATGGTTTTGTTGCACTAGCACCTTGAATGTGCCCAAGAGGGGGATGCGGTACATTAATTCAAATATCTTGTAGAATATTGATTGGTGTGTCATCCGGCACCTCTTAATTAAGGGGTGTTAAAGTGCGTATGAAGTTAAGAGGCATGTCGGGACCGAAAGCGGCAGCCCTCTTCCGGCAGTGAAGCTGTTTGCCAGTTGGAGGAAATTAGTGAGAAAATCAACATTTACCCCGGTGTTTTTAATGACGGCTTTAATGCCATTTTTTGTCGCGGGCTGTTCTGATAAAAACTCCAAAACTCCGGCAGGATTGCCTGAGGTTGCAGTTCGGGTGGGGCGGGTTTTGGTAAAGACCGTGCCCGTGACGGTAGAAGTTGTGGGGACAGTGGAGGCTTATAACTCAGTGCCGGTGCTGCCCCGTGTGACCGGGCAGATCGTTAAAAGCCATTTTAAAGAGGGCCAGTCCGTCGCCGCCGGGGAGCTTTTGTTCAGTATCGATTCCGCCCCGTTTGACCAGAAACTGAAAGAGGCCGCGGGGCAGCTTGCCGTGAACCAGTCGAAGCTCAAGTTCAGCAAGGCCCAGGCGGAGCGCTTTACTTTTCTCCTGGAGAGGGGTGCGATATCCCGTTCCGAGTGCGACAAAAGTCAGTCAGAGGCTGTTCAGCTCGAACAGACCGTGGAGTCGGATAAAGCGGCGGTGGAGCAGGCGCGTCTAAACCTTTCCTACTGCGAAGTGCGCGCCCCGGTGTCCGGCAGGGCCGGAAGTTTTCTCGCCGATCAGGGTTCCGTAGTGGAGGCTTTCAAAACCAGGCTCGTGCAGATCAACCAGATTCAGCCCGCGAAGGTGGTTTTCTCGGTGTCGGAGAAATATTTGCCCGATATGAAGAGCCTGATGTCTCACGGAGCCAGAGCTGTCTCCGTGTCCATTCCCGGAACGGCGCTGAAGTGTGACGACGGGAGAATTTCATTCCTCGATAATGCCGTTGACCAGGGAACCGGCATGGTGCGGCTTAAGGCGGAGTTCCCCAATAAAGATACGCTGCTCTGGCCTGGGCAATTCGTGCGTGTCGTGGTGCTCATTGCCAATCTCCCGAATGCGGTCGTGGCTCCCGCAGAAGCGGTGCAGGCGAATCAGACGGGCAGCTATGTTTTTGTCGTGAAAGCGGACGACACTGTTGAGCTTAGGCCGGTTACCGTCGACAGGGCTTACGGTCCGCTCGCTGTGGTGAGCCGGGGGCTGGCGGCGGGCGAAATAGTGGTGACGGACGGTCAGAATAAACTTAAGGGCGGCCGCAAAGTTAAAGTGCTCGCCGCGGACCAGGCCGGCGGCGCTCCCGCGGACAGGTAATTCCACGTGAATATCTCAGAAATATGGATACGCCGCCCCGTAATGACAACGCTTGTCATGGGCGGCATACTTCTCTTCGGACTGCTTAGTTACCGAAAGCTTCCCGTTAATAATCTTCCGGATGTGGACTTTCCCACCATATGTGTAACAGCCGCGCTTCCCGGTGCGAGTCCCGAGACCATGGCTTCAACGGTTGCCACTCCGCTGGAAAAACAATTTTCCACTATCGCCGGTATCGAGTCTATGACTTCGGCGAGCACGCTTGGCGCTACCACCATCAATATCCAGTTTTCTCTTAACCGCAAAATAGACGCCGCCGCGCTCGACGTCAATTCTGCGATTTCCGCCGCTTTGGGCGTGTTGCCGCGCAATATGCCCAACCCTCCCACCTATCAGAAGGTTAATCCCGCCGACATGCCGATAAGTTTTATCGCGCTGACTTCGGAAAGCCTGCCGGTGACGGCGCTTAACGATTTCGCGGAAAATGTTCTTATAGCCCATCTTTCCTCTATTGACGGAGTGGGCCTGGTGGATCTGATCCCGTCGCAGCGATACGCGGTGCGCGTGCAGATCAACCCGGACCTCCTTGCCAAACGCGGTGTGGGAATTAATGAGGTCGTGAAGGCTTTGCAGAACGGTAATGTTAATATGCCGGGCGGCACGCTCAATGGGCCGCGCACCTCTTATACGCTGGAGTCAAACGGCCAGCTTAGCAGCGCTGCGGAATATAACTCGCTCATTGTCAGTTATCAGAACGGATATCCGTTGCGGATACAGGATCTGGGTCGGGCGGTGGACGGTGTGGAAAACGAGCGGTCGGCTGGCGCGTATTATAAAGACGGTAAAAGGCATCCCGCCATTATCGTTCGCGTGCGCAAGCAGCTCGGTGCCAATACGGTGATGGTGGCCCAAAAGGTAAAAGCTAAGCTTGCAGAACTTCGGGCCGGCATGCCCGGCGCGATGAGCCTCAACCTCTGTTACGACCAGTCTGAATTCATACGGGAATCTATCAACGATATGCAGTTGACCATGCTCCTGACGATAGGGCTGGTAGTGGCGGTGGTATTCCTCTTTATACGCGCTCTGCGGCCCACTATTATTCCCAGCCTGGCGGTTCCGCTGTCGCTGGTCGCGGTTTTCCCGCTCATGGGACTGCTCGGTTACACGCTCAACAATCTTTCCCTGATGGCGCTTACTTTGGCCATCGGGTTCGTGGTTGACGACGCTATAGTGGTGCTGGAAAATATTATCCGCCGCATGGAGGCGGGGGAAACGGCCATGGAGGCCTCGCTGCGGGGTTCGCGCGAAATCGGTTTTACTATTTTTTCCATGACGCTTTCCCTTGCCATAGTCTTTATACCTATTATGTTCATGGATGGAATTCTGGGACGCCTTTTCCGGGAATTTTCCGTCTGCATCACCGCCGCCATCCTTTGTTCTGGTTTTCTTTCCCTCACGCTGACTCCGATGATGGCAGCCCGTATGCTTGATGGTTTTACGCAGACAAAACACGGTCGGTTTTTTACGGCTACCGAACTGGCTTTTGACCGGCTGCGTAATGCCTATGAACGCACCCTGCGCCGGACGATGAATCACCGCGGAGCGGCGCTGCTTTTGACCGCGGCCGTTACTATTGCGATGGTGTTCGTTTTCCGCGCCCTGCCCAAAGGGTTCATCCCGCCGCAGGACCAGTATTTCTTCCGCATATTTTCACAGGTGGATGATAAAACTTCGTTCAGCGACATGGCGCGGCATCAGCAGATCCTTGACGATATTTTGCTGCAGGACTCGGATATCGCCGGTGCGGAATTCGCCTCCATCGTCGGCATGGGCGGGGACAATAAGGCCCTTGTCTTCGTAAGCCTGAAGCCCAGGGGGCGGCGCAGGCACACGGTGGATGAGATCATCGCCCGGCTCCGGCCTAAGCTGAACCAGGTGCCCGGACTTGTGGTGTCGCTCGTGAACCCGCCGGTTATCTCGATAGGTTCGCGGCTGGCGACGGCGCAATGGCAGTTCACTCTGCAATCCACAGACATAGACGGACTTTATAAATACGGCGCGCAGCTGGAGGACAGGCTTCGCTCTATCCCAGCCCTGACGGATGTAAAGTCCGACCTTGAGATCCGCAAACCCAAGATCACCATTGAGATTGACAGGGATAAAGCCTCGCTGCTCGGCCTCTCGCTTGAGCAGGTGCAGGACGCTTTCTTTTCGGCTTACGGCTCGCGGCAGGTGTCAACCATCTTTACCGCCACTAATTTTTACTACGTCATAGCGGAACTCGCGCCCGAGTTCCGGCAGAACCCGGTGTCGCTCGATAAGCTCTATCTTAAAGCTTCCGGCGGCAATCTGGTGCCGCTTGGAACGGTGGCTAAACTTAATCAGACGGTCGCGCCGCTTTCGGTGAACCATTCCGGGCAGATCCCTTCCGCCACTATCGCTTTCAACCTTAAGCCGGGTGCCTCCATCGGCCCGGCGATGGAAGAAATTAACCGCTGCGCCCGCGAAGTTCTGCCCGCAGGCATCAGCACGAGTTTCCAGGGAACGGCGCAAGCTTTTAAATCTTCGCTTTCCAGCATGGGTTTTTTGCTATTCATCACCGTGATACTCATTTATATGGTGCTCGGAATTCTGTACGAGAGTTTTATTCACCCGCTTACTATCCTGACCGCTTTGCCGTTGGCAGGTTTCGGCGCTCTGGCCGCGCTCAAGGCGCTTAACATGGAATTGGATATGTACGCCTATGTAGGCATAATTATGCTGGTGGGAATAGTAAAAAAGAACGGCATCATGATGGTCGATTTCGCGCTTGAGGCTGAGCGTGCCGAAAATCTGGGCTCCGAACAGTCCATAATCAAGGCTTGCCTGACGCGCTTTCGGCCTATTCTTATGACTACTTTCGCGGCCATCTTAGGCACGCTCCCGATCGCACTGGGGCTGGGCGCGGGCGGCGAGGCCCGGCAATCCCTCGGAGTCGCGGTAGTGGGCGGGCTTGTGTTTTCGCAGCTGTTCACTCTTTATATCACCCCGGTCTTTTATGTTTACATGGACGGATTATCCCGCTGGGCGGCGCAGCGAAGCGCCCGGCGCGCGCGATCTTCGGGAGGCGGCTTATGAGACGATCAGGGGATAGTTTATTCAGCGCGGCTTTTCCGTTTAACGAACTTTTTCGCAGGCAGGGAGGGAGGCTCGCGGAGAGCGCCGCCGTGCTTGACTCTATTTTTGACGAGTTTAAAGATGTCAGCGGCAAGTGCGCCCGCATTCACTCTCTCTCTTCCGAAGCCGACCTGGACGCGCGGGAGATTGCGCGACAGCTTTCGCTCATTCTTATTTTGCAGGGCGATCGCGGTGATATTCACGAACTTAACATGGCGTTCGAATCGTCCTGCAACTCCGTTAAAGCCGCCGCCGCGCGCGTCGGCCTTTACGGTTTTGCGGAGATGCGGGGTTCCGCGAGGGAGCTGACAAAAGACCTTGTGGGGATGTCGGTCGAGATCCAGAAAATGCTTGAGATAATGGGCCGCGGCACCGGCGCGCATGAGGCCGCGCGTGGAGCGGTGAAAATACGCAGAGAGGCGGAAAGCTTTCTGCTTGTGGGTCTGGGCGAGCTTTATGAGCAGCCCGATATCAAGGCTGAAGTGGTCCTTGATATTGTGAAGTGGTCGCAGATATACGACCGTCTTGAAGAGGCTCTCAACCGCGCCGAGCGTGTGGCCCAGATCATAGAAGGCATAACGCTTAAACAGTTGTGAGGGCCACGAAGCCTTCAGGTGTATTTAAATATAGGAACCGGAACCTGCCGAAAAACGGGGACGAAATGTTGAAAACAGCAATAAAGTTCTTTCTTTTTACGATGGCAGCGGCGGCGCTGCAGCCCATGTATGCCCTGTCCGCTGAGACAGCTGATTTGACGGTATTGGAGGGGTCAACGCTGACCCTGTCCCGCTGTCTCGACATCGGTCTTGCCAACGCCCCGGATATTAAGAGCGCGGAATTCATTGTTCGGGCCAGCCGCGCCCGTCTTAAAGAAGCTCAGGCTGGCTGGTATCCCTCGGCAAATATAAACGCCGGGTATACCGCTAACAGAGCGGTGCATAAAAACATCTCCGATCCGTTCAGCGCGAATATCGCCACTTATGATGCCAGGTCCGCGGGGCTTTACGTTAACCAGATGCTTTACGACTTCGGGCGGACAAAGGCTATTACCGGGATCAGCTCCGATTCACTGGGTTTCGCGCAGCGCGGCAAAGAGAACACCGTGCTTTCTCTGGTGACGAACGTGAAGATGAATTACTACGGTTTGCTGGGGGCGCAGCGGTTGCGCGAGGTTCAGAAAGAAACCGTAGCGCAATACAATAAACAGCTTCTTGTGGCGCAGTCGCATTTTTCAGCAGGAACAAAACCGAAATACGACGTGACCAAGGCCGAGGTTGATCTGAGCAACGCCAGGCTGCAGCTGATACAGGCGGAGCATCAGGTCCAGCTCGCCCGCGCCGCGCTTAACGCGGCCATGAATAACATTTCCGCGCCGGATTATTTTATTGAAGACACCCTGGATTATGTTAAGCTGGAGGTCGCGTTCGACGATATCGTGGCGGCGGCCTGCGGCTTCAATCCGGAGATAAAAGCGCAGGAAGAGGTTATAAAGGCCGGCGAGCATAAAATAATTTTATCCCGTTCGAATTATTATCCTGTTTTGAAGGGGTTCGCCGGATATAATTATTTCGGCAGCGTTTCTCCGCTCTCCGAAGGTTGGAACGCGGGGCTTGCGGTGTCCATGAATTTGTTCAACGGATTTTCGGATAATAATAAACTGGCGGAAGCGGAAAACGAACTGAGCGCTGACCGCATGAAACTGGATAATCTGAAGCTTCTCATCTCTCTCGAGGCGAGGCAGTCCTTTCTCTCTTTACAGAACGCGGAAGATTCCATAGAATCCGCGACGCTCCAGGTAAAACAGGCCACGGAAAATATGGAGATCGCCACCGCCCGTTACGAAACCGGGCTCGGCAGCCCCGTGGAAGTGGCTGACGCCACAGTGTCCTACGGTAAAGCCAAACAGGCGCTTATTCAGGCGCTTTACGATTATAAAAGATCCCAGACCGATATCGAAAAGATCATGGGGAAACAATAAGGGGGTTTCTCCAGTGCTTTTTCCATTATCCGTGCGGGCAAAGTTCCAGGTTTTACAAAATCACATATACTTTTTGTATTATAGATAGGTGGGAATCCTCGCAAATGGTTTCCAGGAGATCTGAAGTTTTAAGCGTACAACCTGCGGCAGACCGGACTTATGTCGCCCCGGATCATATATGGCGGAACTGGAATTTAAGGATATAGCCAACAAACTGGAGCATCTCGATAAGTTTTTGGGAGATGTCACGCGGCTTTACGGCCTTGAGAAGAAGCGCGAAGAGCTCAACAAAAAGGAAGCCGGGGCGTCTTCAGCTGATTTCTGGACCAACACCGAGAAAGCGCAGGCCCACCTGAAAGAATTGAACGATATCAAAAAAGATATAACGCTTATAGACGGCATAAAGACGGAGCTTGAAGATTTTAAAGTGCACTTTGAGCTGGCGCGCGACTCAAATGACGCCGCCGAGCTGGCTGTAGTCATGTCCGGCCTCAATCAAACCGAAAAAAAGCTTTCCGCCCTTGATTTTGAACTCAAACTTTCCGACCCTCTGGACAAGGAGGACGGTATAATCAGCATTCATTCCGGCGCCGGCGGCACCGAGGCGTGCGACTGGGCCCAGATGCTGCTTCGGATGTACACGCGCTGGGCGCAGAACAGGGGTTTTACTTTCAGCATAACCGACATCCTGCAGGGGGAAGAGGCCGGTGTTAAAAGCGTGACCGCTTTTGTAAAGGGAAAGTACGCTTACGGCTACCTCAAGAGTGAGATAGGCGTCCACCGGCTGGTGCGTATCTCGCCGTTTGATGCAAATAAAAGGCGACATACCTCTTTCGCTTCCATTGATGTATTGGCCGATATAGGTGAAGACATAGAGATAAAAATCGAGGATAAAGATATAAAGCTCGATACTTTCCGCTCAGGCGGGGCCGGCGGTCAGAATGTTAATAAAGTGGAAACCGCGGTGCGCCTTACGCATATCCCCAGCGGTATAGTCGTGGCCTGCCAGATAGAGCGCTCGCAGCATCAGAACCGCGAGACTGCAATGAAAATGCTTAAAGCTAAACTCTACGAGGTAGAGATGGATAAGAAGCGTTCCGAGCAGGAACGCCATTACGACGCGAAAGGCGATATCGGCTGGGGCCACCAGATAAGGTCTTATGTTTTCATGCCTTACCAGCTGGTTAAAGATATGCGCACTGATTTTGAAACTTCTCAGATAGACGCGGTCATGGACGGCAACCTGGACGGCTTCATGCATTCATTCCTTACCTGGCGTGCTGCCGCTAAAAAGCAATAATCCGGCTATTAAATGTGCCCGCTATTATGTTCATCGATACTCATTGCCATCTTAACGACAAATCGTTCGACGCCGACCGCGCCGGCGTCATAGAAAAGGCTTTCAGGAGCGGGGTAACCCAAATAATAGAGATAGCCTGCGCCGCCGCGGAGTGGGGGCCGGCCGAGGATCTTTGCGCCGCGCACAAGGGCGGTATAAGCGCCGCCTTTGGCATCCATCCGCAATACGCAGAAGATCTGACCCCTGAAAATCTTATTAAGCTTTCAGGCTTTTTAAAAAAAGACAGCTGCGCCGCTATCGGAGAGATAGGTCTGGATTATTACTGGGATAATTCCAAAAAAGAGGCCCAGTTTAAAACGCTGGACGCCCAGCTTGCGATGTCTAATTCCTCGGGCCGCGTCTGCGTCTTCCACGCCAGGAATGGTAAAGAAGCCAGGGCTGACAACGCTTATCTTGATCTTATCCTTAAGTTGAAAGAAAAATGGACGCTCAATAATCATAAGCGGGCGCGCGGAGTTCTGCATTGCTTCTCAGGGACCTGGGAAGACGCCAGGGCGGGGCTGGACCTGGGCATGTTCCTGGGTGTTAACGGAACATTCACCTATAAAAAAAATAATGATTTACGCGCGATAATAAAAAAAGCCGGTTTCGCTAATATAGTTTTAGAGACTGATTGTCCATATCTGCCGGTGCAGAGCATGCGCGGCAAGAGGAACGACCCTTCAAGCATTCCTGAAATCGGCCGGGCTGTGGCGGAATATCTTGGAGTGAAGCCGGAAGGCCTGGCGGAATTTACCCGCGTTAACGCCGAAGAGGTGTTCTTTTAATCGGTATTTTATATACTTTAAAAGACTTAAGGCCGAAGTCCATAAAATTTCTTTGCAAGCCTTCAGCCCTCAGCCTTTCCCAGGCGGAATAAATGCACACTGAAGAAAAATTACATAAACTTTTGAAGAGCAAGATACTTATCTTCGACGGCGCCATGGGCACGTATCTCGGCAAATTTAATCTCAAGCCGGCTGATTTCAGTGGCTATGAGGGATTAAACGAGTATCTTTCCGTCTCAAGGCCGGACGTGGTAAAACAGGTGCATCTGGACTATCTCGCAGCCGGCGCGGATGTGGTGGAGACTAACACTTTCGGTTCCAATCGTTTCGTGCTCGCTGAATACGGTTTGGGAGACAAAGTGAAAGAGTTGAACCTGGCCGCCGTAAAACTGGCCCGTGAGGCGGCATTGGCCGTTTCCACTCCGGAAAAGCCCAGATTTGTAGCCGGTTCCATCGGGCCTACCAACAAGGCGCTCTTCGTGACCGGCGGAGCTACCTTCGACGAATTCACCGGCGTTTATTTAGAACAGATCTCGGTCCTGATGGACGGAGGAGCGGATCTGCTGCTGATAGAAACCGCGCACGATATCTCCAACATCAAGGCGGCGCTGGCGGCCGCTTCAAAGGCCTTTTTAAATGCCGGACGCAGATTACCCGTTATAGTTTCCGTCACCATGGACCGCAAAAACATCATGCTGAGCGGACAGGATACCGAAGCGGTCTGCGTGGCGCTGGAGCATTTCCCGCTTCTCGCCCTCGGCTTTAACTGTTCAACCGGGCCAAAAGACCTGGCTCTCCGCCTTGAGACGCTGTCGAAGATCTCGCGGTTCCCCGTGTTCATAATGCCAAACGCAGGTCTGCCGGATGAGAATGGCAAATATACCGAGACTCCGGAAGAATTTGCCGCCACGATGAGAAGATACGCTCTGGCCGGTATGCTGAACGCGGCCGGCGGCTGCTGCGGTACCGGTCCGGGCCATATTAAAGCCCTGGCCGGCGCGCTTGATGGTTTGAAGCCCCGAGCTTCTGCGCCTGCCGATGCCTGGGCCGTGTCCGGCATAGAAGCCCTTTATTACAGCGAGATAGATCCTCCGCTGCTTGTCGGGGAGCGAAATAATTCTATCGGTTCAAAGAAATTCCGGGATATTGTGGCCGCAGGCGATTGGGATAAGGCCGTTGATATGGCTAAGTCGCAGGTCCGCGCCGGAGCGCACGTATTGGATATTTGTCTGTCAAACCCCGACAGAAACGAACTTGAGGACGCCAGGATCTTTCTGCCAAAACTTTTCCACGCGGTGCGGGCGCCGGTTATGATCGATACCACCGATCTGAAGGTGATGGAGGAGGCGCTTAAGCTCGCTCCCGGACAGTGCATCCTGAACTCCGTTAATTTTGAGTTCGGCGAGAGCAGGCCGCGCGAAACCGCCGCGCTCATAAAACTTTACGGCGGCAAATTGGTGTTCGGCCTGATAGACGAGGATAAAGACAGGGGCATACCTCTGATGGCGGAGCGTAAGCTGGCGATAGCCCGGCGCGGGTATGAATTCTTCACTAAAAAATGCGGGCTTACGGCGGAACATATAATTTTCGATGCGCTGGTATTCCCGGTCGGAGTCGGGGGGGAATATGTTCAAAGCGCCAGTGAGACTTTGAAGGCTATGGAGCAGCTTAAGAGCGAGTTTCCGCTTTCAAAAACAATACTCGGTGTGAGTAACGTTTCTTTCGGCCTACCCCCGGCCGGGCGCGAGGTACTTAACGCCGTGTTTCTTCATCACGCCATCAAAGCGGGCCTGGGCCTGGCTATCGTAAATACTGAAAAACTAAGACGTTTTGCGCAGATCACCGCGCACGAATTAAAGCTGTCCGAAGATCTGCTTCTGGCGCGCGTGCCGGACCCTGCCGGGGCCTTCGCCGCATACTTCAGAGAGAAAAAAAATAGCGGTACGCCGGCAGCCGGGCGGTCGGCCGTCGTTTCTCCGGAAGATATGCTTTACGGGATGATCTTAGACGGCTCTAAGGGCGGGGTGCGGGAGGCCGTGAAAGCATTATTACAGAGAGGTATGAAGCCGCTGGCCGTGATAAACGGGCCGGTCCTGAAAGCCATGGGTGAAGTAGGAAAGCTTTTTTCAGGAGGCGATTTAATAGTCACGGAAGTTTTGCAGAGCGCCGAGGCTGTCAGAGAGGCCGTGTCGGAATTGGAACCGGCGCTTAAAGCCGGCAACATCCCTAAGCGCGGTAAATTCCTCCTTGCCACGGTCAAGGGCGACGTGCATGATATCGGTAAAAACCTCGTTAATATCATTTTTGAATCCAACGGTTTTGAAGTCGTTGATCTGGGAGTTAAAGTGGCGCCTGAGGTCATTGTGGCTGCCGCGCTGAAGGACAAACCCGATTTTATCGGCCTTTCCGGCCTGCTGGTCCGTTCCACAGAGCAGATGGCCATCACCGCACGTGAGTTGGCCGGGGCCGGAATATCAGTTCCCTTGCTGGTCGGCGGGGCTGCTTTGACGGCTAAATTCGTTGAAGCTAATCTGGCGCCGGTTTATAACGGCCCGGTTTTCTACGCGTCCGACGCCATGGACGGACTCAACAGCGCCCTCAAATACATCGTTGACCGCGGCCATAAATCGGATGCCATAGGCCATAAGCCATACGCCGTAAGCCATACGCCGGATCAGACAGGGACCGCTTCCCGCATCCCGCTCCCCGAATTTCGCGGCGGGCCGTTTCGGCCGGATGAGATTCCTGTTCCTAAGGATCTCGCGAGGCATTTTTTCGGGGAGTATGACTTGAGAGAATTGTTCGGCAATATGGACCCGGACTTGTTCAACCTTCGTTTCCTGAAGCTGAAAAAAAATAACCTCGAAAAAGCGGATGAGACAAAAAAGATAGTGGACGATATTAAAGCCGAAGTTGTGCGCGAGGCCATAATCAGGCCGCGCGGGGTATACCAGTTTTTCAAAGCGGTCGCTGACGGAGACCGGCTGTGTTTTTATGGCCCCGATGGAGAAACCGGGGAGATCATGAACTTCCCGCGCCAGCATAAAGACGAGCGCCTCTGCGTAGCCGATTTCTTTTCTCAGCGCGGGGGAGATAGTGATTATGCCGCGCTGATGGCCGTCACCTGCGGTGATGGCGTTGCGGAGTTCGCCCGCCGGGAACGGGCAAAAGGCAATTACCTCCGGTCTTACATCGTGGAGGCTCTGGCCTTAAGTCTGGCGGAGTCTTTCGCCGAGGTCCTGCATTACAGAATACGGGAGGACTGGGGTTTCGCGGAGCCGCGTTCCGATAAGCCCTTGCATAAGGTTTCTTACAGGGGCAGGCGCTATTCCTTCGGGTATCCGACCTGCCCGGATCTGGCTGACCAGAAAAAGCTTTTCAATCTGCTTAAGCCGGAGGGCGATGTTAAAATTACGCTTACGGATATGTGTATGATGGAGCCGGAAGCCTCAGTTTCTTCTTTCGTCACCCATAATCCCAAAGCTAAGTACTTTAACATCTGAAATATGGCAAATTTTTTCGAACTGCGGCATAAAGTCACGCCTGATGAGATAGACGGTTTAGGTCACGTGAACAACCTTGTCTATCTGGGCTGGTTTATGGACGCGGCCACGGGCCACACCGAATCTTGCGGGATGTCCGGCGGATCTATCCTGAGCGAAAGCGAGGGTTGGGTGGTGCGCCGCCACGAGATAGATTACCTGGCGCAGGTGAAGCCGCAGGACACTGTTACCATCAAAACATGGATAGAGTCGGCGGAAAAAGCCTCATCTGTCCGCCGATATGAGATAGTGAACGCTGCCGACGGTAAACTTGTCTGCCAGGGGAGGACTCTGTGGGTCTGGATAAATTACAGAACCGGACGTCCGGCGCGTATCCCTGAAAAAGTTTACAAAGCTTACGGCGTTGAGCCCGGCAGGACGGTTAGCCGTCCAGGATGAAAATTTTACATTTGGTAACGCTCAGATATTACATTTAAAAAGGAATTAACATGAAAAATGGTCATATGTCGGAAGAAAATAGCGGCGAAGAAAATTTCGCGGAGATGCTGGATAAAAATTACAAAGAGCCTTCCCGAATGGAGCCGGGCCAGAAAATAGAGGCAACGATCGTTAAAATAACCGCTGATTGGGCGTTTCTGGAGGTGGGGGGAAAGGGTGAGGGATATCTGGATAAAAAAGAACTGCTGGACGGGAGCGGGAACCTGTCCGTTAAAGAAGGCGACAAGGTCCGGGCCTGGTTTTTGTTTTCCGAGAACGGTGAAATGCACTTTACAACCAGGATCGGTTCCGGCCCCGCGGCGCGGGCGCAGCTTGGGGACGCTTTCCGCAGCGGCATTCCGGTCGAGGGGGCGGTGACTAAAGAATCAAAGGGCGGATTCGAGATCACTATCCTTGGCGGCGCGCGCGCTTTCTGTCCGTTTTCACAGATGGGCCTCCGCCGGGATGAAAATAAAGAGAATTATGTAGGCAGGACCCTGACTTTCGAGATCATAGAATGCGGCGACAGGAACGTCGTTCTTTCCCGTAAAGGTATAGTGGAGAAAGGGCGTCAGGCGGCGGCGAAGGCGTTGAAAGCCACGCTGAAAGAAGGGGATAAGATAAAAGGTTCCGTGACATCCATTCAGAAGTTCGGCGCTTTTGTGGATATAGGCGGAGTGGAAGGTCTTCTTCCCGTTTCCGAGATCGCCTGGAGCAGGACAGAGAATGTGGGTGATATCCTTTCCGTTGGTCAGACCGTTGAAGTTATAATTAAGAAACTGGATTGGGAGAATGACAGGGTGTCTTTCAGTCTGAAGGACGCTTTGCCGGATCCATGGGATCTGGCCGTTCAGACCTGGCCCCCCGGTTCGTATCAAAACGGAACCGTTACCCGGCTGGCCCCGTTCGGCGCTTTTGTCACCCTGGGTGAAGGGGTGGACGGGCTTATACATGTTTCCAGGTTAAGCGGTGAAAAAAAGATACAGCACCCGGACGAAGTCCTGAAAGTAGGGCAGACCATAGAGGTCAAAATTGAGTCCGTGGACAGAGCAAGTAAAAGGATCTCACTGGTGCCGGCCGATATAAGCCGCGAAGCGGACGAGGACGCCGCCGCGCTGAAGAGCTATCAGAAATCAGAGTCTTCGGAATCTGAAGCCATGGGTACGCTGGGCGAAATGCTTAAAAAACAGCTGGAAAACAAAGGGGTGGGGCGGCGCTAAGTTCATGGAAGGGCCGAAATAGTCTGTAAAGAGGGGCCGGCGCATGAATTAATGGTATAAAACGCGCTATAAAACGCTATTGACTTTTTCAAAAATAGGCTGTATGCTATAACTACGGTTGTGGAGGATAATATGAAAACGCGAATGATGAAGTGTTTTGCCATAATGTTCGCCTTTGCTACTGTCGGATATATGGCTGTTTCAATGGGGCGGGTCAGAGCGGCTAATGCCGAAGACAGTGCGGTGGCTGACACTAGCGGCAGCAGCACTACTTCTGACACTAGCGGCACATCGAGCAGCGACTCAGATAAAGAAGACGATGAGGATAAAAAGGACAGCGGCGGAAGCAGCAGCGGCGGATGTTGCGGTTAGGGGTTGGAATAATGCTTTCATGGCACCCGTCTTGTGACGGATGTCTGTTTGGATAAAATAGCCCCCTCCCTGAACTTGTGTGTTAGGGGGGGGGTAGTGTTGTTTGAAAACATTGTAAAAATCATAGTCGTGGAGGATTGATATGAAAACGCGAATGATAAAGTGTTTTGCCATAATGTTCGCCTTTATTACTATAGGGTATATGGCCGTTTCGATGGGACGGGTCCGGGTTGCCAATGCTGAGGATGTTTCAACCAGCACTGTGCTTGACACTAGCGGCACCAGTGTTGCCAGTGACACGAGCGGCACATCGAGCAGTGATTCAGGTGATGATGAAGAAGACGATGATGATAAAAAGGACAGCGGCGGAAGCAGCAGCGGCGGATGTTGCGGTTAGAGGTTCGGGCCATATAAGGCTTTCATAGCGGACGTTTGCAGATCAGTGCGCATTCGGACACAATAAGCCCCTCCCTGAACTTGTGTGGCAGGGGGGGTTGGTGGTTTTTGAAAACATTGTAGAAACCATAATTGTGGAGGATTGATATGAAAACGCGAATAGTAAAATACTTTGCCATAATATTTGCCTTTGTTACTATAGGGTATATGGTCGTTTCTATGGGCCGGGTCCGGGTTGCCAATGCTGCAGGGAGTGCGGTTGGCGACGCTTTGGTGAATACCGCAATCAGTACGGAAACAGACACGAGCTCCGACTTGGTGGATACCGTGACCAATACGGCAACAGACACGAGTCCCGCCTTGGTGAGTAGTGATGCATCTGACAGTGTTGTTAGTGAGGAATCCAGCAGCGGGGCGGATACATCAGGTTCAGCCACAACATCTGAGTCAAGCACAGCAGGTGAAGAGGCAGCCAGTGATGATGCAGGTACAGAAGATGACGATGCAGGCACAACTGTCAACGCAAGCAGCGGCGGATGTTGCGGTTAAATAAAGTTAGAAGAGGCTTGCAAAATGATCCCCGCCCGAAGTTTTTGGGCGGGGATCATTTTTGTAAATCAGTTGTATTTAACCGTTTCCGGGATCAGCGGGTTCGGCCGGCAGATATTTGTTCCCCTATTTTTTGAAGAGGAGTAAGATCCATCCCCGGCGTTATCGCGGAAGGAAGGCTTGAGGCCATGTTATTCACGACCGTCATTGACATGGCGTCCACATATGGAGAGGCCTGCTTATCCGCACATATAAAGTTCATTACTTCATTATATATTGCGTCCGGTGGAGGATTGCGCATCGCTTCCAGCGATACTGATAATATCCCCTTAACCACTTCCGGGTCAGCGCTGGCTCTTATCAGCTTATTGCGCACTTCCGGCAGTGCTATAGTTCCGCGAGCCCATTTATAAGCGTCTTTATCTTTGTCGTATTGTTTTTTCAGCGCCATATACCGGTCCATTTTTGAGAAATCGGCATTGAGCTTGCGAAGCGCCGGATATTGCGCCTTGTATTTCAGCCCAAGACGATACAGATAGGCCTGATACTTTTTGATTTCGCGGGCATGTTTGCGCAGAAACTCCGCTTCACTTAGTTTTTTGGTCGAAGTCTCATCACCGCTGACCTGCGCCGCCGCGGATCTTTTGGCAGGTCGGGTTTGCGCCATATTCGGTTCCGATTCTGTTCTTTTAGCTTCGTTCTGAGTCGGTTCCGAACTCTCTTCGAACCCCGAGGCCTCATCGGTCACGGGGACCTCTTCCGCGCTGTATTCTTCTGTTAAACCGGCATGAGAGCCCGAGTTGCTATTGAGAAACCATTTTGTCATCAGTATCGCGGCCAGGACGAAGACAGGCAGTATCAGCCATATAGTCCAATTGTTTTTTTTCTCTTCTTCCATAAAACCTCCGTGAAATTTGTTTCGCACTGACCTTATTTCCGTGCGACACACTAATAATATAACAAAGGAATAATGCAGTCAAGAAGCCGCGGGATACTTTTAGCAGTCGTTAAATAATGTGGCGTCCGCTTCGTACATCAAGTCGGGTTAAGAAGACAAACGCGACGAAGCCGGATTCCCATTGCGCGGCTTAACTATTGATTAGCCGGCGTCCGTCCCGATATTCGCTTTAGATATTCGGCTGTTTTTATGCCGGCCAGGACTATGGCGGAATCAAACACGCATCCGAATAGTATCCCATACGCTGTGCCGAAGCGGAAGGCTTGCGTGTGATAGGTCCAGCAATTATTGGTAGTTCCCCATAGGTCCGCAAAAAAAACGCAGGCCGTCCCTGTAAAAACGATCCTCATATACCTGGTGCGGTGTTTTCTGCCGGGAAAAAGGATCGCCGCGGTTAAAAGTATGGGCAGTACGCATGCCGGCGCGGACAGCTTCGTCGCGATAAACGGCACAAAGACGCAATAAAACAGGACCACCCACGCCCAATAAAAACGTTCGCTGTTCAACTTCGCGAAAACTCCGTCGGGCTGTTCGCCGGCGCGGCGGGCGAGGCGTTCCACTACCAGGACGCCCAGGGCCCAGGCGGGGACTATCCAATATGGCGGTTTTTCGCCGGTGTAATACGTCCAAAGCCCAGACTGTGTTCCCCACAGCTCCGCCAAAAAACCGAAAAAAGAGGTGATCAAAATGGTTAGGCAGTCTGTCACGGGGTCCGCAGCTAGCGGAATCGCGCGGATGGTCAGAAATAATATGGACGCGAACAATACTATCTCAAAAATAACTTTCAGCCTGGGTCCCCAGCCCGCCGAGAGGCTTGCCAAAGTGGAGGTGCAGGCGCCGGTCACCAGGTCGGCCCTCAGTAGCGCCAAGCCAGCGAACACCAGGATCAGCGCGGCCAGATATATCTTTTTGTAGTTTTTTTGTGTCATAAGCGGCGGTACCATAATAAACTCCCGACGGCGCTTGCGATTGAGATGAGCTGGGCTGTGGTGAGCTGGCATGCCCAGGAGATACCGGCGTCTCCGCTCCTGATAAAATCCACGGCAAACCGCAGAATGGAATAAAGAACAATCGTGATAACAAACGCTCCGCCCGGCTTCAGGCGTTCATTTTTTACAAAAACAAAATACACCATAATAAAGATAGCGAGGCTGCCCAGAGACTCATAAAGCTGGGTGGGGTGCACGACCTTCCCTGACAGGAATTTGTACGAGGAGCAGCGCGGGTCGGTGTATCTGACCCCCCAGCTGCGCGCCGTGGCCGCGCCGTAGCAGCAACCGTGCAGGAAACAGCCTATGCGCATTATGGCCAGGGCGAGGATAGCAGACAGGCCGATTGAATCCGCGACCCTCTTAAAATCAATTCTTTTAACCCGGCAATATATATACGCGAAGGCGAAAGGCGTCCAAAAACTACCCCAGAAGGAACCGCCAGGAATTCTTTTGGTTTTAGCAAAAAAAGACAGATTGTTGGCCAATCCTCCGTTGTAAAAAATAGCGTAAAACAGAAGCGCGCCGCCCACAACTCCCAGCGCGATAAGGAGCACCAGGTTCCAGAAATCGTCAAGCGAAAGCTTCATGCGGCGGGCGGAAGCTTTAAAATATAAAAACCCGGCCAGGCTGGACAAGCCCGCAAAAAGGGGTGCGGCAAAAACATCAAAACCCATCACTGAAAATAAAACAGGTCTCATAATAAACGGGTGTTACCGGGGGATCTTATCATCGCTAAAAACACAAAAAATGATACTAATAAAATTCCAAAAAGGCATAAAATATTTCCGTGCTTTGAATAAAAAGTCCTGTATTCCATAAGCTGGATTTTGGCGGTCATGGAACCGCGCTCTTTTACCGCCAGCCTTCCCACGACCCGCCCTGTCGGATCTATCACGGCGCTTATACCGGTGTTTACTGCTCTTATAAAAAACCTTCTGTTCTCTATGGCCCGCAAAGCGCTTAGATTTAAATGCTGCTCGGGCGACATGGTGTATCCGAAGCGCGCCTCATTAGTGATATTAAACAAAACATTTGCCCCTTTTGAAGAGAATCTTCTTGCGGCTTCGGTATAAAGGTCCTCGTAACATATCACCACTCCCGCTTTGCCCTTCGCGAAGTTCAGCGGCGCCGAAATAGCGCCCGGTGAAATATCGTCGGAGTACGGGAAGATCCTGTATAAACGTGGAAAGATGCCGCCCAGCGGTATGAATTCCCCGAAGGGGAAAAGATAGCGCTTTTCCGTCAAGCCGAGAAGCTCCCTTCCCGGGCCGGTAATAAACGCGATATTGCGTTTGGACGCGCTCCGCGGCGGAGTTCTGTCCGATTTGCCCGTAAAACGGCCCTTTGCCCCCATAAGCATAGTCGTCTTGTAGGGGACCTCGGTTTTTAAAGTGCGCGCGAAGTCGGGATTGAATATTGATTTTTCTCCGGAGGAATCTATGAATGTTTTATAGTCGGCGATCCGGTCATATACGGATTCCGGCCAGATCAGGATATCGGTGGCGGTTGTTTTTAAAACTTCATACGTCAGACGGTGGTATATCCCAAGTGTTTCGGCATTTTCAACCTGGCCGGAGCCCTGTATTACTGATACGTTGATGGAATTCCCGCGCGCGGCTTCAGTTTTCACGAGGGCGTCTATTTGTCTGATCCTCAGAGCTCCGTAGTACTCGTTAAGCAATATCAGGCCGCAGAACGCGCCGAAGATAGCTACGGCAGAAGAAAGGCCGCGCAAACCGCCGGGTATGGGTTCAGATTTGCGTTCCCATAACGTCTTTGCCAGCAGATAAGCCGCAGCGTTGAATCCGAGTATTAGCCAAAGAAGGCCGGCCGGCCCGAAAACTTCCAGGATTTGCACTTGCGGAAGATGAAAATACTGGGTGTTGGCGAAATAAACGGGGAAAAGCATGGGAAAAAAGTGCTCTACCGCCGCCATTACTGGCGCGGCTGCCCAGATAAGGGTGATCTCCTTGCGCCAACCCATGCGCTTTAGAAAATAATCACTCAAAGCGCTTGCAGCTCCTGTTAAGATGGCGAACATGAGGCCGTGCCAGGCGAAGAAGGCCAGGAGCAGTGGCAGCGCCGCCGCAAAATGGATCCCCAGGAATTTTAAAAGGGGCGAGATGAACCAGTATATTCCGGATAGCCAGGCGAAAATGCCGAAGAGCCAGCCCTTAAAAAAAGCCGCTTTCCAGCCCCCTTTCAGAATTATCCAAAAAAGCGGCACAAAAACAAACCAGAACAGCCAGCCGTAATTTCCGGGCCAAAAACAAATTCCTGTCGCGATGCCGGACGCGATAAGCGCGCAAGTCTCAATTAAAGCCGGGAGTCTAAAGGGATTTAATCGTTTCATGACAGGGGTTTTGCTTCTATATGGTCTGCCGAGTGAATCAGGTATCGGTAGCCGCCCCAAACCACTTCCCGTCGGCACAGCGAAGCGATAAAATTTACAGCATAAACGAGTTGCAGGGAAACAGCCAGCAATGGATAATAGATAGCGGCGCGTAAAATACCGCGGCCGGAGAGCCCCGCCTGATCTCGCTGATCGCCGCGCCCGCATGAATTAAAGGCGCGTGAAATTAAGGCCAGGTTGGTCACTTCGGCCAAAAAAAGAGCCGCTAACGGTGAAAACTCGACGCGGAACAGCGCCCACCAGACCGCATAAAACTTGAAAAAAGTGAGTAAAACCCCCGGGAGCCATACGGCTTTTGCGTAAAATCGGAAATAAAGCGTCCATCGGTTCAGGATCAAAAAAAACCGGCGCATATTCCAGCTGTCGGTGGAGCGCGGGATCGCGCCGGACACGAAATAGACTTTTCTTCCCGACAGCTTTACTAATCGAGTCAATGTTAAATCCTCGCAAAGGGAAGTTCGCCACGCGCGCGGTACGTCCAGGAGCGCAAAATCCTTCCGGCTTATCGCCAGGGAGTTGCCTGAAATGATATTCATGAGCTCCATATATATAACGCCGCCGGAGACCCACGCTTTCATCAACTGCCCCCAGAGATCGTCCGGCTCTGGCGCGGGTAAAGTATGGGCTGTGGTAACTATTATATAGGGATTTTCCAGCGGACGGACCATGCCTGTCAGCCAGTCGCGCGGAACGGCAAGATCGCAATCGGCAAAAAGCAGGACTTCCGAATTTTCCGACACATGTTCGCAGCCGTATAATATGTTCAATATTTTCTCGCTGCAGACTGAAGCTGAGGCGCCGGAAGACACGAGAACGCTCCGGCGCGGCCCCGGCCGGGAAAGAATGGCCTCAAGGTTTTTAAAAGCCGGATCGCCGCGTGACGGGACGACAAAAATATACTCAGCCTCGCCGGGGTAATCCTGTTCTAAAAGAGAACATATGTTGGACTCTAAATTTTCCGGGGACCCTTTGCACGGAATAATAACCGATACGCGGGCGGGAGGATCGCGGAAAGGTTTTGCGGGCCGGGGGCGGGCGCGAAAAAAGAAACGCAGGGTGATCAGCAGCTGCGCTGTTCCGACCGCGAGACAAGCGGATAACATTTCAACAGAAGAGGGAACGATCATATATTGATCCCGCACTTTCCCGAAAGGGTGCGAAGAGCGGGGTCACCGGTTTATTTCCTTTAAGCGCCGAGAATAATATGCCTGCGCCTATAATACCAAAAATGGTTTCCGAACGCACGGCGCGCGCAGCGCCTTAAACGCGTCCCTGTTTTAAGTCCTGCAGAACAGGCTTGAAGGGTGGTTTCCGCGTATAATTCCGTGGTCATTTTTGGAAGTATTCCGCGCCGTTGCTGTCTATGTAAAATACTTTGCCCTCAAGCACGGCTTTGGCCGCGCCGTTTTTGAACCCCGAGACCTGATCATACTTGAATGGTATGACTTCCTTGCCGGTTTTATCAATGAATCCCCATTTGGTTTTTTGAAGGTCGCAGGCCTTTGTTACGGCGCCTGTGCAGATATTGCCGTTGCGCGACTTTAAGACAGGGGCTAATCCCTCGCTGAAAGATGCGCACATAAAATAAGAAAATGGTATTTTTTCAACCCCTTCCGTGTCGATGTATCCGCATCGGCCGGATGCGTCCAGTTGTCTTTCCGCGTGCGCCAGCCCTTCGGTATAAGGTCCGATGTTAAAAAACTCTTTTGCCTTGAAAGATTTTGTCTCCAGGCTGATAAATCCGTACTGCACGCGCAGGCGGGCTGAGGCGAAACCATCCTGAAAAGAAAAAGCTTCTTCATATACGGGTGGAACGGCCTCAACGCCGGTTTTGTCGATGTATCCGTATAAGCCACCCATCTTTACTCTGGCCAATCCCTGGCTGAACTGAAAGATTTCATCATATTTCGTAGGAGTGAACCGTTTGGAAGTAATATCCAACACACCCCAGCGCCCGTCTTTTTTGGCCCCGGACAGGCCTTCGCTCACCTGCATAGCGCTTTCGTATTCAAAAGGGATGACGGTACGCCCGGCCTTGTCTATATACCCCCAGGCGCCTTTCAGTTTTACCGGGGCCAAACCTTCGTTGAATTCCCCGGCAGCCTGGTAGGATATTGGTGATATAAGTTTGCCGGCCATGCCTACATAATTGTATCTACCTCCGGATATCACCATGGCCAGGCCCTCACGGAATGGCCAGGCAAAATCAAAGCGCGGCCGGATAATGACTTTTTTAGCTTTATCCGCGTAACCCCACAGGTGTCCGAATCTGTAGGGCATGAGAGGAATGTCCGCTCCCTGAGCGTGAAGCGCGGGCGGATAAGGAAATAGCAGGCAAATACAAAGGATGAGAGGTTTCATTTTGCGGCTCCCCATTTTTACCAGAACATTGCTCCACCTGCGGCGCCTCGCCGGATCCGCAGTCGGCTATTGGCGAGGCCGATCTAATCTTATCACCTTTCCCGGTATTATTCAAACTTCGGCATGCTCTCACCCCCGCCGCGGCCGGCGCATTTTTGTATAATGGATTTTCACCCCGCTGCTTTGGCCTTCTTTGGAAAAAATGAGGGGTTTAAGTCAGGAGAACGCATGAAAAAAAAGATAGCCGTTTATCCGGGCAGTTTCGACCCCGTAACTTTCGGGCATCTTGATATTATAGACCGTGCCTCAAAAATATTTGACCAGTTAATTGTAAGCGTTTTCGTGAACAGCGCCAAAAAACCGATGTTCACGGTTGAAGAGCGCGTGGCCATGCTTAAGGCCGTACTGAAGGGCAGAAAAAATGTGACAGTGGATTATTTTGAGGGACTGCTGGTGGATTATGTGCGACGTAAAAAGACAAAGTTCGTAGTGCGGGGCCTGCGGGCCATCTCAGACCTTGAGCATGAGTTCCAGATAGCCGGGATCAACCGCACTCTTTACCGCGAAATAGAGACCGTATTCTTCATGCCGCGACAGCGCTACTCATACCTGTCATCAAGCGTTGTGCGCGACATCGCTCATTTCAAAGGCGATGTTTCAAAACTGGCGCCGCCTTCCGTTGTGAAAGCCATATCGGCTAAGAGAGCCGGATAAAGGAAAGGCGGCGTCAGTCTTTTTACTTAATATTTAATGGTCGGTGCTGGCCGGGGGCCACTGGAACTCTGAAGCCTGCCATCGACAGCGGGCATCCGGGGTTTCACATTCGGATTTCGTCAAACGATTGGAACAATAGGTAAGCTCATGCCCGCCGGTATTGTCCACGCATTTACCGTTTACCGTGTCCCTTCTAAAGGACTCCTGCGCAAAGCCTTTTAAAATAATGTCCCAGCTTGCCTTGGAAATATCGCCGCCGGCGAAAGAGCCCGGAACGTTTAATTGCTCACATGTTCTGAAAGGATGGTAATTCGCCTTGTATCCTCCGTTGTTATCCCACTCGGCCCGCGTGAAAAAGGCCATCTCCGCCTTTTGCGGGGCTATGCCGGGATCGTTTGTTTTAAGCAGATAGCCCTCTCCTGTATTCTTAAGAGGCAGGATCAGGGGGTTTGTCTCAACCCCCACCCATGCGTTGATAATATCTGGGTTTTGTTTTGCCAGTTTCCCGTTCGCGCGATAGCCGAACACTTTGTATATGCTGTTGGCGTGCGTATTAACTTCGGCGTAGAATGAGGGTCCGTCAGAGCAGGTTATCACCGTCTGGTCTCCGGGGGCAAATTGCGCGCTTGCCGCGGAAATGGGCATAGCGCAGAACAACAACAGGATCGTTTTCTTTCTCATATACTCCTCCTCTGCGGGATTTGACTGCAAAAATATTATATCGCGATAATGAAAAAACACGGTATCGCTATATCCTCAAAAAATAATCCGGCGGATCCGCGCAAAACGAAAGGCCCGCTTACTTGGGCGGGGCTCAATAATTGCTAATATTTGAGTTATGAAAGGAACACGGGGACACAAATTGAAATCAGTCTCTTCGCAGGACAGATATTTTCAGGCCGACGGATTGATCGTGGATGAATTCAAAGACCTTAGATCTTCAATGGGAATAGTTTATTACAAGGTCGGACCTGATTTCGCGAGTTCGGAGGCTTTGGCGCGCCCGGCGCTCATATTCGCAAGATGTCATTCAATAATTGATGTCGCGATCCCCGGCGCCCATTCTCCCGTTCAGCTTGACGCGCTTGCGACCATGCTCATACCCGCCGGAACCGGGATCCGATTGAAATCCGTAACCGAGATATCGCATTTGGCGGTATTGTGTCCCAGCCGGGCGTTGCTGAAAAAAACCGCTGAAATATACAAGATTCCCGCCAAGCCGCTTTTTTCGGTTTTCGGCAAGACAAAAATAATTAAGCGGACGAATTGGCTTAATGAGATCGTCCATCGCTTTATTTTTGAGCGTATTGAGGCAGGCAACAACGCCAATGAGGCTACCTCGTTCCTGGAGACGGAAATTTTGAAAGAAATTTATTACATCTCCGAAACATTTAAACCATCAAAAAATGTTTTTAATCTGGAGGCGGGCAGCTTGTATGATAATGTTCCGATACTTAAGAGGGCGTTAAATTATATAGAAACCCATCTTTTTTCCGATGTGACGATGACCGAACTGGCAAAACACGCCCTTACCAGCGAGGCTACATTGCTCAGAGTTTTTAGTAAAGAATTTTCGAAATCACCGTTTAATTATATCGCCGACCGGCGTCTTGATGAATCTCTGGCACTGATCCGCAATAAAAAATATTCCGTCAGCGAAATTTCCGACATTATCGGCTATAAAACAGTCAGCGGGTTTATATCGGCTTTCAGAAAAAGATTTAAATCTACCCCTTTAGCGTGGCGAAACAGCAGGAAGAAATAAAAAAGTGCGAAGGTCGCGGTACTCACTTGCTCCACACGCCGTCGGTCCATGTCACGAATTCATCCCACTGTGAGGCCCTGGAAAGCGCCAAGTCCCCATATTTGGTTTGGGAGACGGCGGCCAGCTGGGGCGGTACGGGCTTTATTTTCATGGTCATATTGATGGCTATGCCGCCCACTTTGCCGTAGTCGTAGCCGTTTTCGGTGTCGCTGTTAAGTCCCAGGCTGCGTATCACAAGCTTGTTTTTTATGAAGGCCCTCAGGCTCTCGGCGGCCTTGCGGGTTTCCTGATTTTTAGCGTTAGTTCCCGTTATGCCGGCAAAGTCGTAAAGATCTGCGTAAGGGGCTATCATCTTTTTCTTATCATTCTTCGGATCGAGGCTGGCGAAGCGGATCGCTCCGGCTATCGCGGTTTTTACGGCCTCAGTTTCGTTATTGCGCATGGCCGCTCCCGCGAAGGCGTCCAGGTAGGCGGGTAGGTCGTTAAGGGCCGCCGGGCGCAGGGTTGAAATGGTGGCTGTTATGGTATTAAGCGGCATATGCGCGAATCCCACGCTGGCGCCTTCCGCGTAAAAATCTCGCTCCCAATTGATGAAGAAATCGCTTATTTGAACATTGTCGGCGGCGGTGTTGGCGTTCATAAAGTTCAGGAGTTTCTCGTAGTCGAAGCCGTAGGCCAGCATAGTTTCTTCAGAGGCTATTATCAGCCCGGTGTTATCCTTAACTTCATAGGCCACTTCGGCCATCTGCATCAGGCAGGCGTTCATGGCGAACACATCCACATATCCGCCCTGGCGCAGTATTTCTCCAAGCTCGCCGGTGCGGACATAGTTCTTGGTCTCATCGTCAAAAAGTATGCCCTTGTCGGCAGCGGCGGTTCCGGCTCCCGGAATCTCCATCACCGGGTCTATCCAGCCGAGGCCGTGGTTCCAGAGAATGAGCATATATTTTCTGGAGGGAAAGGTTTGCTTGGACCACTTTACGAAGTCTATAACGCGCTTATAGTCGCCCATATCGGCTTTGGGGTCCTGACTGTAAATTTTTTCACCGCTGGAGAAAAGTCCGCCCTTGCCTACCAGCATGCGCTTTGAGCCCTTGCCGGTAGTGCCGAATTCTACCACCACGTTTACTTTTTCGGTGGTTCCGACTTTTTTCATTTCGGCTATATCTTTTTCGGCCCATTTGCCGGCAAGGCCGAAGGCGGCGCTCTGGCTGAGGTTATTTTTGGAATTCATGAAGACCATTATGGTCCATTCTTTCCGGGAGTCGGCCCTTGATGGGGCTATTTGTTTTTCGGAATCGGCCGCATCGGACCGATCAGCCGCGATAGCGGCACTTATTTCATCCGCGTTTATGGCGTTGAGGTCAAAAGAGTTCTGCGCTTTTAGACCTGAAACTGCAAAAAACAGGAAAGCCGGGGCGGCTATAGCGATTTTGGCGATAATTTTTTTCACTTGATACCTCCGCATTGTCTGTAAATATAGTTTATCCGTTATTCCCTGGGGCCATAAGGGGCTAAAGGCCCAGAAAGGGCCACTTTAGGACCTATGGCGGCGTGGGCCTTATACCACAGGGCTCTGTCCCAAGAAACTTTTCAGGGAACGGCGGGTTGCCAGTCCGGGATGGCCGCAGCGGCCAGGTCGGAATGGCAGCCGCTGCCAGTTCCGCGTCCTGCCAGCCATGGGGCCCATCGGGCCTGCGGCGGCCCGGCGACTGACCTATGGGCGTGCCGCAACAGGGCCTATGGCCAACAGGCGGCCTACGCGCCGGTTGCCTGTTCACTGAATTGTGCTTCGCACCCCTCGGCCCAATCCTACCCATGGCTGTCACCCCTACAACTTTACCCCGCTGTTTTTAAAATTGGTATGCGAACGGCAGGAACAACTGTAAATCATCATCCCTGATCCGGTTTAAGCGATTTTTACTCAGATTTAAAGTGTCCAGCAGTGAAAGTCTCTCCATCAATGCCGCTTTTATCACCATATACAGATAACGGCGCTTTGGCGATTTTACCAACTGATGAAATTAGGGTTATAATATAGATATTCGCTGCGGATCCCAAGTTTTAGCGTGAATGGAGGACATATGGACGATAACGCTCCTGTTTTTGATTATACACCTGAGAGCATCAGGGCTTTGGCCGACAAGGTCATAAATGATTTTGAGTCCGGCGTAAAAGGTATTGCCATCCTCTCCAGAGAAAATCGGGATTTCAGCAACACTGTGCTGGCTTTTGAGCGCGCGGTAAGTGATTTCAGCGAAGCTGTTAACATCCCAATAGCCATGGCTTATGTTTCGGATAACGCCGAAGTGCGTAAGGCCGCGCAGGAGCTGGAGCTGAGGATCAGCCAGTATTCGGTGGATATTTTTACCCGGGAGGATATTTTTGACGCTCTCAACGAATACGCCGCCAAAGGAGAGAAACTAGGAGAGGTGGAAAGCCGGCTGCTTTCAAAAACTCTGCTGGATTTTAAAAAGAACGGCCTCGGTCTGGAGCCCAGAAAAAAGAATAAGGTCAAGAAACTCCTGAAGGAGCTTATAGAGCTGGAACTCGGCTTCTCCAAAAACCTGCGCGAGGTCAACGATAGCCTGCCGCTTACCCTTGAGGAGCTGAAGGGGATGCCGGAAGATTTTGTCAGCCGCCTTGAAAAAACTTCGGACGGCAAATATCTCGTCACGATGAATTATCCGGATTATATCCCGTTCATGGACAACGCTGAATCTGACGGGGCCAGAAAGCGGCTGGAGGCCATGTTCAACGACCGCTGCGCGGCGACTAACGTCAGGCTGATGGAAGACGCCATCGCCCTCAGGCGCAAGATCGCAGGGCTTATCGGCTATCCTAACTTCGCGGATTACATGCTGGACGACCGCATGGCCAAGAACAGCGCCAACGTAATAGAGTTTCTTGAACGCACCTGGGCCAAGCTCAGGAAAAAGGGACGCAAAGAACTTCGTCAGCGGGCAAAACTGAAGATCAAGCGCGTCGGCGGTCTGGATAAGACGCTGGACGCCTGGGAGTGGCGCTATTATAACAACCAGCTCAAGAAAGAAAAGTACGCCCTGGACCATGAGAAGATAAAGGAGTACTTTCCGCTGGAGACCGTAATCAACGGGATGTTCGATATTTTTGGACGCGTGTTCGCCGTAAAATTTGAGCCGGCGGACTTGCCCGTATGGCATAAGGACGCGCGCGCTTACAAGGTGAAGAATGCTGACGGGTCCACGGCCGCCTATTTCTACTTCGATCTGTTCCCGCGCGAAGGAAAATATAAACACGCCGCGTGCTTCGGGCTGCGCCACGGCCGCGAAGACAGAGACGGATCCTACATCGTGCCGGCCGCGGCTATCGTGGCTAACTTCCCCAGCCCATGCGCCGGCGCTCCTTCGCTGATGAAATTTGACGATCTTGTGACGCTGTTTCACGAATTCGGTCATGTCACTCACAATATTTTCACAAAGGCTAAATACGGCAAATTCTCCGGTACCAGCGTCTCGCGCGATTTTGTGGAGGTGCCCTCCAAGATGCTGGAGAACTGGGCCTATTACGGCGAAGTGCTTAAGCAGGTATCCGGGCATTATAAACGGCCTGAAGAGAAACTTCCGGACGGCCTCATAAAAAAACTCATAAGCACGAAGAACATGGACTCAGGGCTGGTTTATCTCAGGCAGATATTTTTCAGCATCCTTGACCTCAGGTATCATACCGCCAAAGGGAAAGTGGATACCACCAGGCTTTATGAGAAGCTGATGAAAAAGATCTCCCTCATCCCGATGAGTTCCGGAACGCACCCGGCCGCGAGCTTCGGTCACCTGATGGGCGGCTACGAGGCCGGCTATTACAGCTATCTCTGGTCGGAACTGATAGCTGCGGACCTTTTCTCCGTTTTTGAGGAGAAAGGAATCATGGATCCCGCCACCGGCGCCCGCTACCGTGACCTTATACTAGCGCCGGGCAGAAGTTACGACGAGGCCGGCCAGGTTGAAAAGTTTCTTGGCCGACCAGCTACGGAAGAAGCGTTCCTGAGGAGCATCGACGCTGTCTAAGCGGCTGTTCCAGCCGCGCTATAGGCCGTAAGCCATACGCAGGAATACAGCGGTCAAAGAAGCTATACGTTCAGAGATAGCGCGCCAGGGTGTATGATTTGAGGTTCCTTGGTATGGCATAAAGCATATGGCTAATGGCAAAAATGCCCGGCATTTTTTTTTATGAAAACAAAATTATCTATCGTCGGCGGACTGGTGATCAGCGCGGCATTGCTGTATTTTGCCTTCAGGAATATTGATTTCAGCAAGCTGGCTGAAATATACTCGCGCGTCAATCCGCTGATCATAATACCGACCTTTTTCGTTGTACTGGTGGAGATGTCCTTAAGGGGACTGAGGTGGAAGCTTTTGCTTGACCCGGCCAGGCCCGTGCGGCTGTGGGACGCGTTTCGGCTGGAAGCCGCGGGCCTGGCTTTAAGCAATGTTCTGCCGCTGCGCCTGGGCGAAATAGTCCGCGGCACTTTCGGCGCCGGACTTTTCGGTATCCCGGTCGTTACGGTTTTCGCCACGATCCTGGTTGAGCGCGCGCTGGACACCATCGTTCTTGTCATCCTCTTCGTGCTGGCGGCCAGATTAGGCGGCATTACAGGGGGCTTCATCAGCTACGGGGGCTATTTCTGGGTCCTGCTCGGCGGGCTTCTGGCCGGCCTGCTGATACTGGTATTTATAGACGAGATCATTACCCACCGGTTCTTTTCCGGATTTTTTAACAAATTTCCGCGCATAACCAAAGGGCTGGGTCATCTGGCCCTGGGGGTCAGGGCCTTCCATTCCTTTAAGACCGCGGCCGCTGTGGTCGCGCTGGCGGCAGGGCAATGGATGCTGGACGCGCTGAACTTCTACCTGGTGGCCCGCGCCTTTGGCATAAGCGACATCGTAAACGGGTTTAGGTGCGTGATCCTTCTTTTTAGCTCCGCGGTCGCGGTATCCATTCCCGGCATGCCCGGGTATTTCGGCAACTTTGAATTTGCCATCGCCAAAGTGGCCGGTTCCTGGGGAGTTAACCGGGAAGTGGCATTCGCGTACGCCACCTGCATACACGTGCTTGGATATGTTTTTGTCACCGTCGCCGGCATGATATTCGTTTACCAGATGGGCCAGTCGCTCGGCAAAGTATGGGCGCAATTTTCGGGGAAAAAGATTGACGGGATTAAGGATTAGATTTTTATGCCCGGGGTTGCCACTGCAGATTGTCGATTATGATAGAGATAAAATCCGTTCTGATGCTGATACAGAGCTTTTCACCGGCCATCGGGGGCGCGGAAAAACAGGCGCTTGAATTATCACGCTCGCTGGTTTCAAGGGGGATCCGGGTGACGGTTATTACCCGGCGCGTGGGGGATACCGCGGCTGAAGAAATGATGGGCAGCGTGCGAGTTGTAAGGCTGAAGGTTTTGGGTTCGGGATTTATGGACACCTGTTCCTTTATGGCCGGAAGTTTTTTTTATCTTCTAAAACATGCCGCGCAATACGATGTTGTGCATGTCCACATCGCCTCGTCGCACGCCGTAGCCGCGCTGCTGGCCGGGTGGTTCACCGGCAAGAAAACGCTGGTGAAACTTGCCGATGGGAAAGAACAAAATGAAATAACGCTGTCACGAAAAAATATTCTGGGCCGCATGAAACTTAAATTTTTCCAGTTCTCCAAGCCGCGGCTTATGGTGTTGAATGGCGAAGTTTTCGACTGGCTGAACGGAATGGAGGAGTTCAGAGGGTTGCGTCTGATCCGGTTCCGTAACGGCGTGAATACGCTTAAATATGCGCCGGTGTTGTACCAGGCAAAAATAAACGCCAAGACCGTGCTTGGCTTTGATAATGCTCCAATTTTCCTGTTCGTGGGCCGGCTTGACCCTAAAAAAAGAATAAAGGAATTTGTTGAACTCTGGGCCGAGATATTTTCAGAAGCAATGCTGAAACCAAAAATACGCCTTGTGATAGTCGGGACCGGCCCGGAAGAAGGGCCGATACGAGATGCCGTTTCAAGCCTGGGTCTTAAAGAGAGCGTGACGCTGACGGGTGTGCAGCATGATCTGCTGCCGTATTACAGCGCCGCCGACGTTTTTATCCTGCCGTCTATAGCAGAGGGGCTCTCAAATTCCATGCTGGAGGCGATGTCTTGCGGCTTGGCCATCATGGCTAGCCGGGTAGGCGGGGCCAGGGAAGCGGTTATAGAGGGGGAGAACGGATGTCTTTTCGATCCATTGAACCGTGGTGAGATAAAAGAGTGCTTGCGAAAATATATTTACGACAGCAACCTGGCGGTAAGGATGGGTGAAAGATCTCGCGAAATAGCCGTGAACACCTATTCTATGGCAAAAGTCACGGATGAGCTGATAGGGATATATAAAGGGGCGTAACGATGCGCTACGCCATCTGATAAAAAGGAAGTTGCTTATATGTGCGGAATCTGCGGAAAATTTAATTACGCTGACACCGGGCCCGTCACAAAAGAAGAACTCAGAAAAATGAACGACCTCCTGGAGCACAGGGGGCCGGACGACGAAGGCTTTCACTCCGAAGGCAATATAGGTCTGGCCATGCGCCGGCTTTCCATTATAGACCTTGCCACGGGGCATCAGCCCATCTCTAACGAGGACGGCTCCATCTGGATAGTTTTCAATGGCGAGATATATAATTTTCAGGAGCTGCGCGAGGGGCTCATCCGGAAGGGCCATGTCTTCAAAACAAAATCCGACACCGAGACCATTGTCCATCTGTATGAGGAGCGGGGGACAGATTTCGTCAAAGAGCTCCGGGGTATGTTCGCTATCGCGATCTGGGACAGTCGTAGAAAAAGGTTGGTGTTGACCCGGGACAGAGTGGGCAAAAAACCTCTTTTTTATTCCATGAACGGGACATTTCTCGCCTTCGCCTCGGAATTAAACGCGCTTCTTGCGGTCAAAGGTGTTTCCCGCGACATAGACCTGCGCGCCGTGGATGCCTATCTCACGCTCCAGTACATCCCAAGTCCGCTCAGCATCTTTAAAAGCGTGAAAAAACTCGAGCCGGCGTCTATCCTGACGCTGGAGAACGGGAAGGTTACGATTGAAAGATATTGGAACCTGCCGCTTGGTGCCAATAAGCTGGATCTGCCGCTGGATGAAATAAAGGAAAGGCTTTATGCCGAACTCTTTGAGGCCACCAAAATCAGGATGATATCCGAGGTTCCGCTTGGCGCCTTTCTGTCGGGAGGGATAGATTCTTCGGTGGTGGTAGCGCTGATGGCCAGGAGTTCTGACCAGCCGGTAAAGACTTTCTCCATAGGTTTCAAGGAAGCCGGGTTTTCTGAGCTCGGTTACGCCCGCCAGGTGGCTGAAATGTACGGCACTAAGCATACGGAATTTATCGTAGAAGCAAATATGGCGGATATGCTGGAGAAGCTGGTGCGGCATTACGGCGAACCGTACGCCGACGCCAGCGCGCTGCCGTCTTATTTCGTTTCCCGCGAGACCAGAAAGGCTGTGACCGTGGCTCTGAATGGTGACGGGGGTGACGAGGCCTTCGGCGGCTATTTGCGCTATGTAGCGATGAAGCTTGATTCTTATTGCAGCGTCATGCCGGCAAGCTTTAAAAAAGCGCTTCTGAATTTTACGCAGATTTTCCCCAAAAAAGCGCCGTATGGTGTTTTCTGGCGCGCTGGGAAATTTCTGAAGGCTTCCCTGTATGAAAATCTGCCGCTTAGCTATTTGTCCACGGTTTCATTTTTCGGGCCGGATGAAAAACAGGGCCTTTTCACCCCGGCTTTTGAAAATGCGCTGGGCAAGGATATCCGCTATGGTGAAAAATATATAACCGAACTATTCAAGGCGCCGGCCGGACAGGACCTCATGGGTAAACTATCCTATGTTGATTTCAGATCTTATCTGCCGGAATGCCTGATGACCAAGATGGACATTGCTTCCATGGCAAATTCCCTTGAGACACGATCCCCGTTCCTTGATCACAAGGTGGTTGAGTTCGCGTACCGGCTGCCAAGCCATCTGAAGCTCCGGGGGATTAACGGAACCAAATGGATATTAAAAGAAACCTTTAAGGATATGTTGCCCAGGCAGATATATAAAAGGGGTAAAATGGGTTTTGGCATACCGCTGGGGCCCTGGTTCAGGGGGGAGTTAAAGGATTATTGGGCGGGAACATGCCTTTCCGCCAAGGCTCTGGGGCGCGGCTATTTTAACAGGGAACATCTTTTTATGTTGTGGGATGAACACCAGAGCGGCGCGCGTGACCACGGCTACAAACTCTGGGCGCTTTTGATGCTTGAATTATGGCATAAGGAATTTGCTCCGGATTTTAAGATCCAATAAAATGAAAATTGTCCTTATCAATCCGGATATCCCCTGGAACGCGGGCAATATCGGCCGCACTTGTGTGGCCACAGGTACGGAACTGGTTTTTGTGGGTAAAATGGGGTTTGAGATAAATTCAAAGGAAATACGACGTTCGGGCCTGGATTACTGGCAGTACCTGAAATACTCCGTTCATGCGGATTTTGAAAGTTTTTTAAGCACCCTTGGTGAAAATCCGCCGCTTATTTTCCTGTCCACTCGCGGCAAAGCGGCTTACTGGGACGCTCCGTACCGGGAGGATTCCTGCCTTGTATTCGGCAGCGAGGGTGCCGGTCTTCCTGATCTGATGTATGAAAAGTACGCCGATAGGCTGTACCGCATACCAATGTCGTCCGCCCATGTCCGCTCGCTGAACCTTTCCACCTCAGCCGGGGTCGTTCTCTACGAAGCTCTAAGACAGATAAAGCGGCCATAGCCGCCGCCATTCAGTAGTTCGGGCGGAGGCCGGGACGCGGGACTATTTTTTTAATATTGTGCCGGGTTTTACGCTTAAAAACTCTTTGTTTATAAGCCGAAGGGAGCGGTTGATGTCCGAATAGATCCGCAATCTTTTATGAAATAATTTACGCTTTAACAAATCCAGCAGGCCGTAAACTCCATAGTGCCTTACAATTGTGTAGTATTTGAGCAGGAATTTTCTAACTCTCCTGGGAAACATGCCGTAAACGGCCGCGTAATAAAACCGCTTTGATCTCTTGTAGTTTAAAACTTTCAGAATGCCATGCTTGCGCAGGTAAGCACAAAGTAATTCAAGGACGATATAATCCTTCCAATATAACACCTCCTCCTTTTCATAATCTGTGAAGTTTAAATAATGGGAAATTTCATTAGCCGCAGCCTCATGCAGGCTTTCTATGTACTTTTCTTCTCCGGCGAGTGACGAGTCTATTATGCCCATGTGTTTTGCAAAATCGTATCCCTCGGTTCCGGGCACGGCTTGGAAAAAATTTATGCTTATTTCATAAACCAGGCTCATCTCGTCCGGGATGACTCCGGAGAGGTTGGCGATAGTTTCCTCGATAGTTTCTTCAGTTTCTCCGGGCATGCCTATTACCAGACTAATAATGGTGGCGATGCGGTATTTGTTGCAAAGTCTGAGGGCGTTCAGGTTGTCTTCCACCCGCGCGCCTTTCTCCATCACATCCAGCATTTTCTGCGAGCCGGATTCTATGCCGAAATTTATATTTACGCATCCAGCCTCTTTCCAGGTCTTTAGCTTGTCTTCATTAACCGTTTTTGCCCTTACCGCCGTCGCGGCCCAATTTAGCCCTTGCTGCTTCATAAATTCCGTTATTTTAGCGGTGGTTGCGGAATTTGATCCAAAATCTTCCTCCTGGAACAGGAACATTCCAATATTATGCTTGGCCGCAATATTGCGTATATGATCTGTCACCAGTTCGTGATCCAGGGTTTTGTATCCCTTGAAATATCGGTGGCAAAAGGTGCAGTGTCCTACGCAGCCTTTTGAGGCAAAAACAGTGCCTGAATTCTTGTGCAGATTCGCCGGTCTGAATAGCGAGAAAAAATCTTTTATTCCATCCGGATTGATCCGGTCCTTATAAAAACGTCCGCCCACTTCATGGATATACTGTCTGATATCGGTGAAAGAGGAAAGCAGGTCGTAATTGATCTGTCTTACTTCGGTGTCGCTGATCTCCTCCCCGGAAAAAAAGGGCGTTTCCCCGCGCAGATAGGCGAGTCCTTTTATACCGCTGAACATGTTTTTATCAGCGGTGGAAAAGTTGTTGCGGCGCAGCGTTTCCAGAAGGGCGCTGAAGGTCGGTTCGGATTGGCCGATCACGCAGAAGTCGATCGCGGAATTAGTCAGGATTATTTTGTAAATCACGCTCATTTCCCCGCCAAGCACCTGGATTGTGCCGGGAAATTCCTTTTTTAAAAACAGGGAAAGGTCTTTCAGATATCTATAGGTCGGGGTCAGGATGGCGCTGAAGCCTATTATCTGCGGATTTAAAATCCTTACATGATCTCTTAGCTGCTCTAGCGTCGGACGCAGCAGATCAATATTGTAAAATGACGCCTCACAGTCTAAACCGGGGCGGAGGCCCTCAATAACTCGTGAGATTGCAACAGGGGGATAATCCGTGGGAGCGCGGCCGCTGGGCAGATTGATAAGTAAAACTTTAATCATTTGATTTGAAAATAACTTTTTTTAAAAAGGCTTTCGTGGCCGGGAACTTATCAACCACTTCCTCGACAAAAAATGTATAAAGCTGGGGAAGGTTTATCGTTCGTAATTTCAGAATCAAAAGGAGCTCTTCCAGGGCAAATGCGAATTTAAATAGTTTGAGAAATTTTATTATATAAAGCATTCTGTACGAGGCAAAATTTTTTTTAAAGATGGCGTCCGCGGATACCCCAGGCCATCCCGGCCTCTTCAGTTTCCGACGGGCCTCGATCTCGGCCAGGAGTTTAGGGATCGCAATGCTGATGTTGTAATCCTTAATGGCTCTCCGATAACCGCGATCCGCTATGGCCTCTCTTTCGGCACTATTTGAAAGATAAAATCGTATTTTATCTAATAACTCCGCTTTTGTTGAAAACACAGCCATCTCTTCGCCTGGAAGGAACATTTGTTCTATATTGGGGGCGTATTCGGATAGCGCGAAGGATCCGCATAAGGCCACTTCGGTTATTCTGCCCTTCAATTGCTTGCTGTTCGCGGGCATGCCGCTGGCTCTATATAGGTGGGTAAGCGCGGTCGCGCCCGTAAAATTGAGATTGATTTTGCTTTTATTGAAAATTTCAACCATTTGCCCCTGCGTAACCTGACCCCCGGGTGCGCCAAAGCCGAAAACCTGAACATTAATACCGTTTTTGGACAGATAATCAATATACGCAGCCCGGTCTTTTCTTCCAAGGAACCCGCCTACAAAAGAAACATCGATTGTTTTTTCCCGGCTGGCTAATTTTAAATACCTCGTGTGGTCATATGCGCTTAAAAACATTAAAGCGTCTCCGCCCATTTTTTTAAAGGCGTGCAGTGTTTCAAAAGAATCGTAAATTATGAATAAATCCATGACCCCGGCGTAGTATTTGTCTCTGGGCTCAAAGTAATAAACCGTGTCCCCGGCCATCATCGCCGTGAAAACATGGGATCTCAGCTCAGCGAAAAAATCAAGTGGGAAATGAAATGAAATCGGATCGGCCGCGAAGATTAGGGTTTTAATACCTTTTTCGCGGATAAAATCGCTTATAAACTTCTGGGAGCCGTAGTAACCATGCCTTAGGTATAACACGCGGTAGTCAAGGAAAAGAGCGCCATTTTTTTCAAACTCGCGCTGATAGCCGTTGCCGACGTCATTCGGTGTGTCGGAGTTTTGATGAGATAAGAGAAGCGTTTTCCCAGGTATCATAGAATTACCTTTTTTGCTTGGCCCTGCAAAACATGTTCCCGGCGGATAGTGGAAAAACGCGTAATTTATTGGGCATAATGGTCGTGTCGGGCGGAGGCGGGGCTTGCGTGTAATTTTGTTCGTATAAGCTGATAAATTTTCAGGAACTCCGGGAGTCTGAAAAAAGCGGATATGGCAAGGAAAATCAGAATTCCAGCGAGAACGGATGAGATAAGAGTTATGGTCTGACTTAAGATAGTGTTATCAAAAATACTGTGCATGCCGGCATATGTGAAAAAAACCGCCATGCCTGATACAATGGCAAAAGCCGTTATTTTGGATAAAGACCTGAGGATTGACAGCCCGTGAAGGTTTGATATCCTCTTTTTCAGAATAATAAAGTAGAGCACGGCTGCAATAAATGAGCTTGCCGCGGTTGAAAGCGCGATGCCGCATGCCGGCGTGCTCATCAGTTTCATCAAAACGAAATTCAAAACGATGTTCGCAAACAGGGAGGTGATTACCACTTTAATAATGTTTTTCATGTCCTGGAATGCAAACATGAGCCGCAACATTATAGCGACTGCGTAGTTGGAGAAAAGCTGGAGGCAGCAGAACACGAATATTTTAGAGGTTAACTCCGTGGCGGCCGTGTCAAAGGCGCCCCTTTGAAATATAAGTTGTATGGAAGGTTTTGCCAAAATCATCATTGTGATCGCCAAGGGGATGAAGATGAATCCGGACATTCTTATGCTCAGAGAAATGGTGGCCTTGATGTCTTCTATTTTGTTTTCCGCGGCCTGAGCGGATAAAAAGGGGTATATTGAGGCAGCAATAGCGCCGGAAAATATTATTAAAGGAACCTGTACGAGCTTGTCCGCGTATGCGAGCGCCGTTATGCTTCCGCCCGGGAGCCAGGATGCCATAAACCTGTTGACCACTGCGTTAAGCCCGCCCGAAATTGTGATTATCAGGAAAATGCCCGCCAGATTTAATGACTTTTGTATTTCAGGATGGGTCAGGTCTAAGACTGCGGAATGACGGAATCCGTACTTTTTCGCGAAAGGCGCAAGGAATAAGAATTGAAGGATGGTGCCGGCAAGCAGGCCCCAACCCAGCACAAATATTCCCAAGCGGTCGGTGAAAAAAAGCATAAAAAAAATGGTGCTTAGTGTTATAAATATACCCGAAATCGCCGGCCATAAAAAATGCTCAAACGCGTTAATTATGCCTGATAAAATGTTTACCGCGCCCGTGAAAATTATTCCGGCGCTTATTATTCTGAGCATTTTCGACGCGTTTACCGCTGTGTCCGCGTCCAACCCGGGAGAAAAAAGATCAATAACATGGCCAGAAAAAGAGAAGGTCAGAATGGCGGCGACTAAGAGGATAAGAATAATAATATTTGAAACCGTGCTTATGATATGGTTCGCTTCCTCCATGTTTTTCAGCTTATACTTTACTAGAACCGGGATGAATATTATTGCGAAAGGGGACAGAAAAACACTGTTTATCAGGTTAGGCACGGTCAGCGCCGCATAGAAGGAATCCATGGCTTTTGAGACGCCAAAATAACTGGCGCCCAGCATTTCTTTTACCATGGATAAAGCGTGGCCGAGTATGCTCGCGACGACAAGTATCGTGTAGGCTTTTGCAATTTTTAGATTTGTGCTCATTTTGCGGGATTCAGCGTCCGGGATAAGGGTGTCACGTAATCCTTATAACTTGCGGAGTGTCAGCCTGGCTAAAATATTCATAGCAACTCTTTTCACTCCCCCTATAAATCCTGATAAGAAGATCATAAACCCATGCTTAAATAAAAGATGGAATGCTTCAAAGGCGGATTTTAATTTGCGATTCTTGGCCATAATGAACATTGAGAAGGTAAGGGCGTTTATCTCTCTGATCTTAAAATCGCGGCTGAGATATATTTTGTCCGTTTGTGTGTTTGCCCCGCCCGAGTTTGAGAGGCAGTCCGCCAGATTTTCCAACATCCTTGGTATATAAATTTCCTCGCGGTAGGTTTTAACGGCGTATTCATGCGCGGCCAGCGCCAACGCCTCCCTCTTTTCAGGGTTTGCGAGATAAAATCTGACTTTTTCCAATAGTTCCGCTTTATCACGAAAAAAATCCAGTTCCTCGCCGAGCTTAAACACCGTTTCCAGGGCGGGAGAATACTCCGAAAGGCAGAACGCGCCAGTGAGCGCGATCTCCCTCGGTCTGCCCGGGTTCTGTCTTACCCTGTTCAATAACGGTTCTTCGGAGTTTATCCAGTCCAGAACGCTTATCTGGGTGAAGTTTAGGTTGATTCTGCTCCGGCAAGTATATTCCGAAATTTTTTCCGCGGGCAGATAGCCGTTGGCCGATCCCTGCCCGTAAGCAATCGCGGTTATGCCGGCATTTCTGAGAAATTCAATATATTCCCGTCTGCCGCGTTTGCGCATGTCGCCTATAAAACAGACATCTATATCCTTGTTGATTTTGACGGGGAAATACTTATTGCTGGCAGTTACATCCTGGCACACCAGGGCCGGGATTTCCAGTCTTTTGTAGGCGAACGCCGCAAAATAGTCTGTAGTGATGACGGCGTCTGCGATCTGGGCGTAATACCTGTTGTAACTTTCAAAATATGTGGGGTCGTCGGCGAACCAGAAAAGCACTGTGGTTTTTTCCCGCAGGGATTGGTAAAAATGAACGGAAAGCTGGTGTTCGCTGGCGAAAGGGCAGCATATTACGATGTCAATTTTTTTTTCGGCTATTATATTGCGGATGATCCGCTCGGTGTTCTTTATCCCTTCGGTGTGGCAGGCCTGTGCGTAATTCAAGAGGTGTGTTGATTTAAAATATGGTTTCAACGGATCAAAGCGCATGGGAAAGCCGCTATTCTCCGCTGGATAAAGTGCCAAAAGGTTTTTGTCTTTAAAGAAATGTGTCATATATGGAGGCATTCACCGAATTAAAGACGCCTCAAACGCTTGCTCACAAAGCAGGAATAATTAAGCACGCGTGCGCGCGTTGGCCGCAGACTTATTCGACATGGCTGCGGTTTCGCGGGTTATTGTCCAGCACATAATATTGTCAATCCGCCAAATTAAATTATATTATATAAAATAGTTGATTGTAAGCGGGTTTTTGAAAGCCTGGTCAGGTCTGTCCGGACAGGGGAAGCAATTGTTGTATAATCAAGTGATACGCTCAGTATGGGAGACTTTTATATGTACGATTTAAACCTGTTGAAGAAAAAATCCAAACAAATCCGCCAAAGAGTGCTTGATATGTGCGTTAAGGCCGGAACCGGCCATGTGAATTCGTCTTTTTCTTGCACGGAGATCTTGGTTGCGCTCTACTATGGCGGATTTCTAAGGCATGATCCCAAAAATCCGGACTCGCCTGATCGCGACCGCTTCATCCTTAGTAAAGGACAGGCAAGCCCCATACTTTACACTATTCTGTCCGACCTGGGATATTTTTCAGCCAAGGAGCTGGATCTTTTTGCCCAGGCAGAAGGCATGTTCGGCGTCCATCTACAGCACGATGTCCCGGGCGTTGAAATCACATCCGGTTCTTTGGGGATCGGGTTTGGCGTTGCCGTCGGGTTGGCCTTGGGGGAGAAAATGAATCGCAATCTTCCCATGATATACACCGTTATGGGTGATGGTGAGTGTTATGAGGGTTCTATCTGGGAATCCGCTATGTTCGCCGCTCATCACAAACTGAACAATCTGGTAGCGATTATCGACCGCAATCATTTGTGCGCGACAGACTTTACTGAAAACATCGTCGCGCTGGAACCTATGGCGGAAAAATGGGCTGCGTTTGGATGGAATGTTCGTCGCATTGACGGTCACTCTTTTGAAGCGCTACATCATGCGCTGGAAGACTTGCGTTCACGCCCATTTCCCCGACCCACCGTCATTATTGCCGATACTGTCAAAGGCAAAGGAATTTCATTTATGTCTAATGCGCCGCTCTGGCACGGAATGGCGCCCAACGGGGATATGGCGGTCAAAGCTAAAAAAGAACTGGCATCGGAGGATTGAATGCAAACACAAACCATTTCTGAACGTGATTCGTTCTGGACTGAGCTTTATAATCTGGCTCGTAAAGATTCAAATATAGTCGTGGTGGCCGCTGATATGGGCGCCCCGGCTCTTGATAAATTCCGTAAGGATCTTGGCGGGCAATTCATCAACTCCGGTATTGCCGAGCAGAGCACGGTGACCACGGCGGCAGGCCTAAGCATGGCGGGTAAGAAAGTATTCGCTTATGCTATTGCCCCGTTTATAACCCTGCGCGCCTATGAGCAAACCAAATGCGTGCTGGCCGCTATGAATATCCCTGTCACACTTGTTGGCGTGGGCTCAGGATTTAGCTATGAGGATTCCGGCCCCACACATCACACCATTGAGGATTTATCGATCATGCGCATACTCCCCAATCTCACCGTGCACAATGCTTCCGATCATGTGATGGCCGCATCGTTTGCGCGACTCTCGCTCACTCTTAAACATCCTAACTACGTCCGGCTCGATCGTCTGGTGCAGCCGACTATTTATAAAAGCACGGATGATTTTTCAAGCGGATTATTTGTGCTTCGCAAATCAAAAAGCGCAATGATCGTTGCCACCGGAAACATGGTTCATAACGCCCTTGGGATCGCAGATTCGCTAAAGAAAACAGGCGTGGATGTGGGCGTGATCGACCTCTTCACTCTTCCCATCCCAAAAACGGTCTTTCTGTCTGCTATTTCCGGAGTTAAAAAAATAATCACCATGGAAGAACATACGCTTCCGGGCGGACTTGGCAGTGCCGTTCTGGAGGTGCTGTCGGATAACGGGGTCAGTACGCCGGTCAAGCGTATTGGCCTGAACTTCGAAAATCATTATTGTTACCAATACGGCGGCCGTGAAACTATGCAGAAAATTTGCGGAATAGATACTGAGGCTTCAATGATGCAGATTAAGCATTTTTTGCGGAAATAGGCCGTCATGAGCACTTCGTGTGATTTGCTGCTGGTAAAACCTAACGACCGAAAAAAAATTTATGGCGCGCTTAGCGCCACCTTGGCGGCAGTCGAACCGCCCATGTGGGCGTTATTGCTCGCCGCCAGTATACGCGAAAAAAAGTTTTCCGTTGCCGTGCTGGACATGGAGACTGAGAATCTGTCCGCTGAAGATATTGCCCCGCATGTCGCCGCGTTGAATCCCCGCCTTGTTGTCTTAGTAGTTACAGGAAATAATTTATCCGCCTCTACCTGGAATATGGTCGGTGCCGGAGCAGTTCTGAAAAAACTGGCCAGCACAAACCCTTTGTATAAGACCTGTATCTGGGGTCTGCATCCGTCGGCCCTTCCCGAACGAACCTTGAACGAAGAACAGGTTGATTATGTGATTCAGGGCGAAGGATTTTCCACCATCCACGATTTATTGCGGGGGCAACCGCTTCACTTGATTCCCGGCCTTTGGTATCGACGGGAAGGAAAACCCGCTTTTTCTGGCAGCGCGCCGCTTGTTGCCGATCTCGACACCCTGCCTTATCCGGCCTGGGATATGGTCCGCCTGGATAAGTACCGGGCGCATAATTGGCATTGCTTTCAGGATTTTGAACATCGGTCCCCTTACGCGGTTCTATATACAAGCCTTGGCTGCCCGAACGCTTGCTCTTTCTGCAGTCTTAAAACCCTGTTCGGAAAACGCGGCGTCCGTTTTAGGTCGCCAGAAAATGTTATTGGTGAAATTGACCTTTTGGTTAGCCGTCACGGCGTAAAAAACATTAAAATTTTAGATGAATGCTTTGTTTTGAATGAAGTTCACGTGAATCGCCTCGCGGATCTTATCATTTCCAGGAAGTATGATTTAAATATGTGGGCGTACGCGCGCATTGACACAGTTAATGAGGCCCTTTTAAAAAAACTCAAAGCCGCCGGATTAAACTGGGTTTGTTATGGGATTGAATCCGGAAGTAAAAAAATTCTGGAAGGCGTGGATAAAAGGGGATGGGACGCCGATAAGATACGCCATGTCGTTAAGATGACGCGGGACGCCGGGATTTGTATAGTAGCCAACTTTATGCTGGGCCTGCCGGATGACGACATGGAATCCATGCAGGACACGCTGAATCTCGCCATAGAACTGAATTGTGAATACACCAATTTTTATTGCACCATGGCGTATCCAGGCTCGGATCTGTATTATGAGGCCTTGGAGAAAAACATCCGTCTACCCGAGACCTGGTTGGGATATTCCCAGTTCAGTGCGGAGGCATTTCCGCTCCCAACCCGGCATTTAAAAGCCGAAGAAGTCCTGCGCTTTCGGGATTATGCTTTCGCGACGTTCCACAAGAGCCCGGTATACCTGGCTATGATCCGAAAAAAATTTGGCCCTGCGGTAGAATCACATATTATGGATATGTTGTCTAAGCCTATCGCGCGCAAGCATGTTTAGGAAGTATTTAATGCATGCCAAACCTAAGGTGCTTTGAGGCAGCCATCCTGCAAATCAAAACTGAGATGTGTTTATGATATGGCGCAGCGATATGGCCGCGCAATCCCGGATAATTATCAAATGATCGGGATACCTCTGGTTTCTATCTGTTAGTAACGCTGGTTTAAGAAATGAATAATTCACATCGGTCTGCCGGGCCGCGTTCGGTTTGTTTCCATGAGTTCAATGTGCTCATGCCGGGAGCTGCCTATCTGCCTTTGGTCTCCGGACTTCTCCAAGCTTCCGCTGAAGCGGACCCTGAGCTGCGGAGCGCCTATCGGTTTATGCCATTCGTGTTTTTGCGCCGCCCAATCATTGATCTGCTTTCCGCCTACGAGAGTAATGTTGTCGCCGTCTTTTCGGTGTCCATGTGGAATGAGCAGTTTAACCTAATGCTGGCCGCAGCCATTAAGACACGCTACCCCGAGGCGCTTATAATTTTCGGCGGGCCTCAGGTCCCGCACCATCCTGAAAAGTACTTCGCAGCACACCCTTTCATTGATGTGGCAGTTAGGGGGGAAGGGGAGATCACATTCAGTCGGGTTTTGAGGCGCCTGCGGGAGTCTATGGATTTAGACGGGATACCGGGCGTATCCTGGCGGCGGGCCGACGGAGTCTGCGTCCGCAACCCGGAGGATGTTGAGCTTGTGGATAATCTTGATGATCTGCCGTCGCCGTATCTTTGCGGATTATACGAGTCGTTGTTTGATATGCATCCGGGGCTCGACTTTCAGGCTATTATTGAGACGGATCGGGGCTGCCCGTTCCTGTGTGCCTATTGCTACTGGGGGCAGGGCGGACTAAATCGCCGGTTTCGGCGTCACAGCCTCGGGCGGATTAAGGAAGAGATTGAATGGATCGCCTCCCACAGGATTAAGTATGTCTTTAACTCTGCGTCTAACTTTGGGATGCACCATCGGGATTTGGATATCGTCCGGATGCTGGTGGATACCAAAAACAGGTCCGGCTTCCCCGAGAAGTTCCGCTCCTGTTATGGAAAGAATGCTGAAGAAAGTCTGCTTGAAATCGGTTCGCTTCTTCATGCCTGCCACATGGAGAAGGGCGTGACACTCAGTCATCAAAGCCTGAATTTAAAGGTGCTGGAGAACGTCCGGCGGAAAAACATCAAAATGGAGATTTATCAGAATCTGCAAAGTCGTTTTAACGCGGCGGGAATTCCAGTATACACCGAACTAATCCTTGGCCTGCCCGGAGAGACATTGCGGAGTTGGGTAGATGGAGTGCAGACCCTTTTCGAAGCTGGATTGAAGAACCAGCTTTTTATTTACCATTGCCAGGTTTTTCCAAACACCGAGCTGGCCGACCCGCACTATAAAAAACGTTTCGGCGTTGTCACTGTGTCCATTCCTTTGACCGAGACCCATGGCGCACTACGGGATCCCAATGGGGTGGCAGAATTCGAGGAGATTATTGTCGCCACGGATGCTATGCCTACCGATGATTGGCGGAGTGCGACGGTCTTCTCCTGGTTCACTATGGTGATGACTAGCCTTAAACTCGGGTTCTTCGTGCTGATCTACCTGGCCCACCGGTACCGCGTGCGCCATGTGGATCTGCTGTTGCATCTGATCGCGGATGCATCTTCCGGCGGTGCCGGAACAGTAATGGGCGCCGAGATTGCCGCCTATAACCGCAAGATTGACAGGATGCTGGTTGGCAAGGAGGGACATGCGTCCGGATTGGATGGTTTCAGCGGCATGTACTGGGACGAGGAGGAGGCCAGTCTCCTGCGTATACTTGAAAGGCGGGGTGAGTTTTACTCAGAGTTTAAAAAGTCCGTCCGGAGATTTCTAAAAAACTGCGGCATCTCCTATGATTCAGAGGAGCTTGATGAGGTCTTCTCTTACCAAGAGATGCGAATTCCGCACTGGAGCGGTGCGAGCTCCCGGTGCTATTTCAGGCGCAACCTTCCGGAGTTTTTTGATACCATGCTGAAGGGGCGGGATGCCGAAATTTTAGTCCGCCCACAGTGGATGGATCCGGCCTCTCCGCGGAACTTTAAAGGGGACCGGGAAAGTTTTGCCCGAGAGGTATTGCTTTGGGGGCGGAAGAGCGATTTAATCCTGGAGCCGGTCGTCTATGGAGCAGGTAATGATCCACACAATACTGACGAGGAGAGTTTAGCCGCATAATCGTAACAAGGCGGACCCGGTCTTAATCGAGATTGGATTTAGAATTGTAGACACGCCGGACTAAATTATACGATGTAAACCGACAGTATGATGGCCAATATTTCGGGACCGGTGATGGTAAAAATATATGAAAAAAACCGCTAAAAAACAAAAAGTGATGGTAACCGGAGGGGCCGGATACATTGGGTCCATTCTTGTTCCAACCCTTCTCAGGGAAGGGTATAGAGTGCGCGTTCTGGATAGTTTTATGTTTGGGCAGACATCTCTGCTGGAGTGCTGCTCCTCTCCGGATTTTGAAATAACGCGTGGGGACGCACGTGATGAGAGGTTGATAAAAGCGTGTGTGGCGGACGCGGACTATATTATTCCGCTCGCCTGTCTTACCGGAGCTCCCATCTGCGACCGCAATCCCGGTGAGGCCAGAGGCGTTATTCTGGACGCTTTGGATGTTATTCTTAAGTTTCGTTCAAAGGAACAGCGGCTGATATACCCGACCACCAATAGCGGCTACGGCCTGGGGGAAAAGGGCCGTTTCTGCACCGAGGCTACGCCGCTGCGCCCGGTTTCACTTTACGGCCAGCTTAAAAACGCCGCGGAGGAAAAAATATTGTCTGCCGGTAATTCTGTCTCTTTCCGACTTGCCACGGCCTTCGGGGTGAGCCCACGCATGCGCCTGGACCTGCTGGTTAATGATTTTACCTACCGGGCGGTTACAGACAGGTTTATTGTTCTATTTGAAGCTCATTTTAAACGGAACTTTATACATGTGCGCGATGTTACAAAGGCGTTTCTCCACGCCATGGATAATTTTGACAGGATGAAGGGGGAAATGTTCAACTTGGGCCTGAGCGACGCGAACCTGAGTAAGATGGAGCTCTGTAAGGAGATACAAAAACAGCTCCCTGATTTCTATTTTTCCGAGTCAGCTATCGGCAAGGATCCTGACAAACGGGATTATATAGTCAGCAACGCCAAGATAGAGAAGACAGGTTTTAAGCCTGATGTTTCCCTTCAAAAAGGCATAGCGGAACTCGTGAAAGGTTTTCATATAATAAGGCGGAACCAGTATTCAAATATCTGATGGCGCTGGAGAGAAAGCATGATAATAAGTAAGACGCCGTATAGAATCTCATTTTTCGGAGGAGGAACGGATTATCCCTGCTGGTACAATGAGAATAAGGGGCAGGTGCTTACCACATCTATTGATAAGTACTGTTATATTACCTGCAGGCCATTGCCGCCATTTTTTGAACACAAGTACAGGGTAGTTTATTCAAAGAGCGAAAACGTGCGGAGTATTTCGGAAATACAGCATCCCTCGGCCAGGGCCTGCATGCGCTTTATGCGTATAAAGGAAGGCATTGAGATACACCATGACGGCGATTTGCCGGCACGTTCCGGTCTCGGTTCCAGTTCAGCTTTTACCGTGGGACTTCTCAACGCGCTTTATGCCTTAAAAGGGAAAATTGTTTCTCCCGCACAGCTTGCCTCCGATGCTATACATGTGGAGCAGGAACTGCTCAGGGAAAATGTGGGATCTCAGGACCAGGTTATTGCCGCCCACGGGGGGTGTAATATCGTGACCTTTGGAGAAAAGAACCACCTCCAGGTCCGGCCGCTTACATTGTCCGCTGCACGGCTGGAAGAGCTTCAGAGTTGTCTGATGCTCTTTTACACGGGAATAGTTCGCATCGCCTCCGATATCGCCGGTGCGCAGATACAAAAAACGCCCGCGCGCGGAAAAGAACTTTCGGCGATGTACGATATGGTGGACCGTGCCGTGAAAATTATAGGCGGCAGGACGGATATCTCCGAATTCGGCAAGCTGATGCACGAGAACTGGAAGATAAAAAGAAGCCTTACTGATAAAATAACCAACCCGGTTATAGACGAGGTCTATTCTTCCGCGATGAAAAGCGGGGCTCTCGGCGGGAAAATTCTGGGTGCCGGCGGCGGCGGGTTCATGCTGCTATTTGCCGAGCCTGGTGTACAGCCTAAGATACGGGCGGCGCTTAAAAAACTGCTGCATGTTCCGTTTAAATTCGATTATTCCGGCAGCTCTATAATATTTTACCGGCCATGAACGACCCTATTATGGATGCTGTGGTTTTGTGCGGCGGAAAGGGAAGCAGGCTTAAAAGCGTGGTTTCAGATCTGCCCAAGCCGATGGCCGCGCTTAATGACAAACCTTTTATTCAGGTTCTGATGGAATACGCCGCCGCTTTCGGGGTTAAAAGATTTATCCTGGCGTCAGGGTATATGGGCGACGTGATAGAGAAGTATTTTTCAGGTAAATCTCTTGGTTTTGAAGTAGTCGTTTGCCGCGAAACGGAACCGCTGGACACCGCCGGTGCCCTTAAGAACGCTTCCGGTCTGATACGGACCGACCAATTCCTGGTCATGAACGGGGACTCAATCTGCCGGATAGACCTGAGGGCTTTCATGGATTTTCATTTTTCAAGGAAGGGACTGGCCTCGGTGGCTGTGGCCAAAGTTTCCGATGCCGGAAGTTCGGGCGCTGTAACAAAGGATGCCGGTGACAAAATATTGTCTTTCAGGGAAAAGGCAGTAGCCGGCCCCGGGTATGTGAACGCCGGTATCTACGTGCTTGATAAGAAAACGCTGGATGCCGTTCCGCCGGGTGTCAGGTATTCCATGGAGCGGGACCTTCTGCCGGCGCTGATAAACGGCGGAGAGGTGTACGGCTATGCTACCGAGAGCCGTCTTTTTGACATAGGCACGCCGGAAGGATATAGGCGTCTTCGCGAAGAGGGGGAATTAAAATGAAAATACCATTCGGCACCATCGCTGTCACCAAAAAATCGCGCAGGCTTATAGACGAAGCTCTCGATACGCTCAAACTTTCCAGCGGCCGAATGGTTAGGGAGTTTGAGTCCGGTTTCGCCGGGCTTATAGGCGTAAAAGAGGCGGTCGCGGTAAGCACCGGAACCGACGCCGATATTCTGGCTTTGGCGGTGCTTCATGATTTCGGGGCCAAAAGGGGCGACGAGGTTATTATTCCAGCTCTTTCTTTTGTGGCCACCGGAAACGCCGTGCTGCACGCGGGTTTTAAGCCGGTTTTTGTAGATGTTGAGCGCCATACATTAAATATCAATCCTAAGAAGATAGAGAAGGCTATAACTGCCCGGACCAGGGCTATCATGCCGGTGCATCTTATGGGCAAACCGGCCGATATGGACGCCATAAACCGTATAGCCAAAAAACACGGCCTTTTTGTTGTTGAGGATGCCGCTGAAGCGCATGGCGCCGTGTATAAAGGCAGAAATGTGGGAAGCCTGGGTGACATGGCCGCTTACAGCCTTTACATAGCTCACATTATAACCACCATTGAGGGCGGAATTGTTACAACCAACCGTCCGGACTTCGCGGAAGTGCTGCGCTCTTTGAGAAGTCATGGCCGCGCATGCAAATGCAAGGTTTGCGTAGTGAATACCTGTAACGCCTATTGCGAAAAGAGGTTTAAGTATGGTGAAGGCTCGGATATCAGGTTTGTTTTTGAGCGCATAGGATATTCCTGTAAGATGAACGAATTGGAGGCCGCGGTGGGATTGGGCAGTTTGGATACATATAAAAAAATAATCGACAAGCGCCGCAAGAACCTGCTGGCGATGATCGCTAAGTTCCAAAAGTTCGAGCCCTGGCTTACAACAATAAAAGAAGAGAAACACGAGCAGATAGGCCCGCACGCTTTTGCTGTTATTCTGGGAGAAAAAGCGCCCTTTTCAAGGAATGATCTCGGTGTTTATCTTGAAAAGAATGGAATAGAAACGCGGCATCTTTTCTCGTCCATGCCTACGCAGTGCCCCGGTTTCGCTTTTCTGAAGCATAAGCTTGGGGATTTCCCCGAGGCGGAATACATCGGAAATAATGGACTGCACATAGGAGTGCATCAGGATTTGGGCATGAAGCATGTGAATTATTTTATCGGAAAAGTGGCGGAGTTCTTGGGCGAAAAAGGCCTAAAGCTGTAAAAGTGCGTTAAAAAAAGGAAGTTACCTTTATAGCGGTTTTGCTGATATGTTGTTTTTGCCGGGGACCGCGTGGCCGAAAAGATATTTTAGCGAAAGGTTGAAGTATGGCGCCCCGCCTATATTAACCTTCTCATGGTCGTCGGCGTAAGTGGTCCCTCTGTAATAGTTACCCTTGAAAAAATAGCCCAGTGCTCCGGTCAGACTCAAATCCTTATATAACTGAAAAGACGGTTTTACTGCCGCAGTGTAGCGCTGGTAGTAGAACCGTTCGCTTTTGTCGGTACGGCGTGCCAGCAGGAACTGGTCCAACTCGCCGCCGGCCTCAAAGTCGGCGTGGAAATACGGCCCGGCCTGATAACGCAGGGACGCTTTCAGATTTTTGACCGGGAAGTAGGTGAGGCTGAGTGAAGTTCTTTCTGAAAGTTTGAAACGGTACAGGAAGGGGAAGATCATGAAAAAATTCCCGCTCTGGTAGCGGTATATAATGAACGGGATAGGAATATTGCGCGCGAAGCTCCGCTGGGAGGAATAATTAAGGCCGCCGAGCAGGGCGTGGCCCTTTTTTTCTCTAAGCGTGAAAGTGTAGGTGAAGTCGAAGTTGATCGTATCCGAGCCGTAGAAAGGATTATCGGAGTTGGAATCAAAACCCATCTTAAAGCTACGGCCCCCGTTTTCCGCCATAAATTCAGCGCCGCTCTTATAGAGTTCTCCGGGGGCTGAGAGCGTATCCGTAACGGTCATGTGTGAGAAGTGCGCCGCGGACCTGAAGGTGTAATTCCCGGCTTTCCCCAGAGGAAGTTCCAGCTTGGAGAAAACCTCGCTGGTCCGGAACCCGGCAGGTTCGCTCAGCTGGAATCCTGATTCTACCGAAGGACCGGTTGCGAGCGGCGGCCTTTGGGCCTGTGCGGCGGTAGTCAGGAGGACTGATAGCAGGCATATCGGGAAAATAAATTTCATTTATTTGATTTAACCAGCAGAACTTCAACGCCGTCCCGCGCGATAAGATACAGGCTCCAGAATATAATCGCGGAGCCGGTCAGGAATATGACTTTAGCCGTGGCCGGAGTATGGGCTATCAGATGGGTTACCGTGAGCAGGTAGGTCCAATCGTGCTCTCCGCCACCGACCAGCGGCAGGGCCTGGTTTATCGCGTCGCCAGCGTAAATACTGATGTTTAACAGGCTTTCGCCGAACCAGAATACGCAGAGCTGCCAACCGATACGGTTATCCTGGCGCCATAGGTGGACCGCGCAAGCCGCGGGTATCATCAGCTGGAATATGGTTCCGCCCATCATCATGATGAAGCGTCCAAAAAATCCCAGGAACAGATGTCCTGCTTCATGGAAAGCCAGGTTTATGAAATCCAGAAATGAAAAATAGTTCTCTTTTCTTATCCATTGATGATAAAAAATGAACAGTCCGGCGGTCAGCGTAAGCCTGCCGTAGGCGGAAAATTTGGTTCCCGAATTTTGAGGAAGGGTATTATCCTGAGATGAATTACTATTGTTTGCGGCAGTCCGGTCTTTTAGTCCGACATGTATCCTGTTTGCTGTGTCGTCACCCAGCCTTGTCAGATCTTCAGCTGATTTTTGTTCATCGCGCGTTTCTTCGGGAACGCGCAGGTTCTTATAGCAGGCCCAGCAAAACTCGCTTTCCTGGAAATTTGCTTCGCCGCAATATGGGCATTTTTGTTTTTCAGCCCGGGCCGCTGTATCTGTCATGTATAAATTATATAAAAGCCGCGGCGTAAAATACTGATGCTCAAGCTGGAATATGCCGATATGGATCTGTCATCGTCGGGGAATGGGTATGATCAGGGAAGGCTGCGCTTGAAGGCTTCGGGGACAGAGCGCGGGGTCAGACCTTTACGGACTGAATAAGCGCCCCGGAAACCGTTAAATCATCTTCAGACAAATGCCTGAATCTGCGGGACAGTTGCCCGGTCTTAAGGCGGGATGCGGACAGAACTTTTTGCACCGCTATGATTTTGAAGCCAGCTTCTTTTTGAAGGGCGATATGCGCTGATAGCGGCTCCCTGTTTATTAAATACGGTTTTCTGCCTTTTATCAATTTCCACAGAAGGGCGGAATATCCCCAATGTCCGTTCCATTCACCTGCGGTGCCGTGGCTGCGGAAATCTATCTGGTGCGACATAAATCCGCCAAGCTTAAGCCATTTATAAAGATTACCGTATATTTCGCCAAGCGGTTCCGCGTGTTCCATCACGGCCTGCGTGTATATCATGTCAACCGCTGACAGTTTTATGTTGCCCGCGTCATTCCAGGGCGCAAAGTAGTGTATCTGCCGGGTTTGAGACGGGTGTTCCCGGCCCAGGCTGATAAGGTCTGCGCGCAGTTGCGCGATACGCTCCGGGGTCAGCGCTTTTTTTAGGCGCTCCTCTGAAAGTATATGCCTGGGGAAAGCGTAGGATTTTAATACTGGTTTGATCTGGGGGAATTCACTCTCGTCCGGTATGGGCGTCCTGGCACGGAAAAGGGCGACAAGCTCGTCAAAAGTTTTAAGATTCCGGTTATCGCGGCAATATCTGACGATGTCCAGGCCGTAATACGTATGAGCTCCCGAAATAAGCCCTGCAAGCCCTGTCCCCAGCGAGTTTCCCGGCCCCAGTTCTGCAATAGTTTCCGGAAAAACAGGAATTAGTCCGCTTTCATGAGCGGTAAGCAGATGTCTCAGCCAGACGCTGTAGCAATACCTCGCGTTCGCATAAGATATGTTTTTTTTCGCCAGCAGATAATGCGCGATCTGCGAGCCCGGCAGCAGGCTTAAAATCCCGGTAATCAAAGGGCGTATGAGCATAAATGGGTCTATTGTCCGCTCCGTCTGTACAAGTATGATTATATAAAAGTTGCGGTGTAAATATCCGTTACGGGCTTACTCTAATGTTATTCAAAACCCGGTTAAGATTTTGTAACATTCAATTATGCCCGACAGAAATCCCGGAACGATTAAGTTTAAAAAAATGATAAACAGGCAGCGGATATCTCCCCGGCTTTGGGACTATTCCTGTCCGGTTATGAAGTCGCACCTTTCTGCTTTCCTTTTTTTTAAGCATCTTGTGCTCAGCGAGGGGCGGGCGCGGGTGCTTGATATTGGCTGCGGATTTAAACCCTGGCTGGAGCTTTTCCCAAAGGGGCGTTTGGAGTATGTGGGTGTGGACTTTGATCGTGAGCGCTCTGACGCGGAGGTGGCCGGTTCTGCGGAAGCGCTGCCGTTTGGCGAAGGGGAATTTGACGCTATTATCTGTTCTGAAGTGCTGGAACATGTGGCTGATGTGCAAAAAGCCCTGGCCGAACTGAGAAGAGTCGCTAAGAACGGGGCGCCGGTTTATATCACTTCGCCGTTCATGTTCCCGAATCACGGCATCCCGCACGATTATCAGCGGTTTACCAGATATTTTTATCTCAGCGTTTTTTCCGCTGACGAAGTTCTTTGGCTAAAGGAAACAAATTCTTCAGCCGCCACCATGTTCTTAATGCCTAATTTTTTTCTGGAAAGCTCGCCTTTCTGGGCCATGAAAGGGGTTAAATCCATTTGCTATGTTTTAATGAATTCTCTGGCGTGGCTGGCTGACAGGGCGACTGAAACGGCGATCCGGCTGCTGGGTTCGAGATTCAGAGAGGCTTTCTATCGTATGCCGGCGGGATATTCCCTGGTGGTCAGATTAAAAAAATAGAATTTTCACAGAACTGCTGTTTCCCCCTGTTTTTTTGCGTCATCCGTTATTCACCAGGTCCGAAAAAAGTGTGGAACTCATATAAGGCAGCAGTTCGTGGCTGTTGAGTTCTTCACGCAGGATGAGAGCGCCACCCTGCTTTTGAAGCGCCAGGTACGCTTCTCCATCCCTATATTTCCCATGATTTTGCGAGATGAATATCCAGCCGGAGTCTTTAAGATTTTCGGAAAGATTCATTATGGCCAGTTTTGCCTCTTGCGGTGAGAAATAAACGTTATTAAGCACATTCGCGCATTTGATGATATCGGCCTTGAAGTTCAGGGTGCCGGAAAAAACATCGAATTGGTGTATTTCGGCTACGCCGAATTTTTCCCGGATGAGAGGGTTCAGAAGAGATATTTGACCCGCGTCCGCCGGCGCGGCGCAGGTTCTTGCACCAGTACAGATATAGAAGAAGAGGAATTTGAACGAAAGACAGAAATCCTCCTTATTGTAGAAGATTCGGGCCGGGCCGAAATCCTTGTAAAGAAAAGAGGCCTGGATATCGGTTAATATAACTTTCCTATCCCCGGCATTGGCCAAGAGGCCGAAGGCCGATATCCCATCCGAGACCCCGGTTTCGCATATGATATCTCCGGCTTTGGACTTGGAGAGGATGGCGCGATCTGTAAGCGGGCTGCGCCCGGCCGAAGTTGTCTTATAGGAAGGACCGCTTCGAAAAAGAGTCATCACTTCCGAGAAAAGGGAACTTTTGTCATCCAGAGGAAGCGCCGAGCGGCGGATATTCTCCAGTATATCCGGGCTGAATTTTATCCGAAGGGCGATCAGAAGGGGTCTCAGAACCGGGTTCTTCAGTGCGGACAGATAAAGCCTGAGAAAACGCGCGTTGTCCGCGCAGAATCCGCTTCTGAAGATAAGTTTTTTAATTTCCAGCATATTTTTACGCCGCGTCCGCTTGCTAAACACGCCGCAGAAACATTATCACACATTGAGCTTGTTGGGGTCAATCTTTGACCATGGGTTAAAACACAGGCTCGTGAACTGATGTTCGCGCGCTTTAGGTGCCGCTGCCCTGTGGCTGGTTCCTATTGAGTAGTGGAGGACTATTTTGGCACAATATAACCATGTGCCTGCTTGCCGTCTGCAAAGAATTTAGCGTATTCGCTGAAGGATATTATGCTTAAAAGACTTGTTGAATCCATCATCGGCTCTAAAAGCGAACGCGATTTAAAGAAGATCCATCCCATCGTGGATCAGATAAACGCTTTTGAAGACGAGTTCTCAAAGCTCTCCGACGGACAGCTCAGCTCTAAAACCGTGGAATTCCGCGAGCGCCTAGCTAAAGGCGAAACGCTGGACGATTTGCTGCCGGAAGCTTTTGCCGTGGTGCGCGAGTCAGCCAAAAGGACGCTTAAGATGCGTCATTACGACGTGCAGATGGTGGGCGGTATAATCCTGCACAAGGGCAAGATCGCCGAGATGCGCACCGGCGAGGGAAAAACTCTGGTGGCGACCCTGGCCGCGTATCTTAACGCCCTTACGGGCAAGGGCGTGCATGTTGTAACGGTCAACGATTATCTGGCCAAACGCGACCGTTTTTGGATAGGTCCCGTGCATGAATTTCTGGGCCTCACCGTCGGTTCCGTGCAGCACGATATGCGCAACGAAGAACGCCGGGCCATGTACAACTGCGACATCACCTATGTCACTAATAACGAGATCGGTTTTGATTACCTGCGCGACAACATGGTTATGGATAAGTCCGAGCGCGTCATGCGCGAGCGCAACTACGCTATCGTGGACGAGGTTGACTCCATTCTTGTGGACGAGGCCCGGACCCCGCTGATCATCTCCGGTCCGGCTGAAGAGTCCACCGATAAATACTATATCGTCAACCGCGTTATTCCGCTTCTGAACGTGCGCTTTATCACCGAAAAGGAAGAGATAGACGCCAAACGCGAGGGCACGGATCTCGGAGTGGGTTATGACGCCGTCATAGATGAGAAGAACCATTCCGTAATTCTGACCGAAGAAGGCGTGAAAAAGGCTGAAAAGATACTCAGCGTAGGTAATATTTACGACGATGTCGGCGCTGAATGGGTGCACCATTTGAATCAGGCTCTGCGCGCCTACCACCTGTTCAAGAAAGACGTGGAATATGTGGTGAAAGAAGGCGAGATTATCATCGTGGATGAGTTCACCGGGCGCTTGATGCCGGGCCGCCGCTGGTCGGACGGCCTTCACCAGGCCATAGAAGCCAAAGAAAACCTGCGCATCAAAGAAGAGAACCAGACCCTTGCCACTATAACTTTCCAGAACTATTTCAAACTGTACAACAAACTTTCCGGAATGACCGGTACGGCTCTGACCGAAGCCGACGAGTTTTGGGAGATCTACAAGCTGGATGTGGTTGAGATACCGCCGAACCGCCCCATGGTAAGACAGGATTCTCCGGACCGTATCTACCGGACCGAGCGCGAGAAGAACTCCGCCATAGTCGCGGAGATAGAGGAGCGCTGGAAAAAGGGACAGCCGATGCTTGTGGGAACCCGCTCCATAGATAAATCGGAGAAGCTCTCCACGATGCTGCGCCACAAAGGCGTGCCGCATGAAGTTTTGAACGCCAAATACCATGAGATGGAGGCCCAGATAATCGCCCAGGCAGGCAGAAAGAACCAGGTGACCATCGCCACCAATATGGCGGGCCGCGGCACCGATATCATTTTAGGCGGCAACCCTCCGGACGAGGCTAACCACCAGTATGTCGCCTCGGTAGGAGGCCTGCATGTTATGGGCACCGAGCGCCACGAGTCGCGCCGCATAGATAACCAGCTGCGCGGCCGCTGCGCCAGGCAGGGAGATTCCGGTTCCTCCGTTTTTTATGTGTCGCTCGAGGACGAGTTGATGCGCCTGTTCGGTTCGGACAGGATCTCCATGATCATGGAGAAGCTGGGAATGGAAGAAGGCGAGGTTATAGAGTCAGCGATGGTCAGCCGCCAGATAGAGGGCGCCCAGAAGCGGGTTGAGGGCATGAACTTTGACGCCCGCAAGCAGCTTTTAGATTACGATAACGTAATGAACAAGCAGCGCATGGCCATCTATGAGTTGCGCAACGTTATTCTGGACGGGGCCGATGTTACCGTTCGCGTAAAGAGCATGATCCAGGAGGGAGTGGAGGAGCAGATAGACTTTTGCGCTCCGGCCGATCAGTCCTCCCAGCTCTGGAACATGGAGAACCTGAATATTTATCTGGCCAAGACCTTCGGCTTCACGCTTGAATACACTAAGGATCAGCTGCACAGTATGCAGCAGGCAGAACTGAAGAAAGAGCTGCAAGACAGAGTGGAAAAGGCTTATGACAACCGCGTCCGTGAGTTTGCGGAGCGGGGCGTGAATTTTAATGATATGCAGCGCGTGCTGCTGCTCCAGATCATCGACCATATCTGGAAGAACCATCTTTACGATCTGGACCACCTTAAGAAGGGCGTCGGCTTGCGCGCTTACGGCCAGAAAGATCCGCTCATAGAATATCAGAAAGAATCCTACGCCATGTTCGAGAAAATGCTCGGGCGCGTCAGGGATGAGATGGTCGAATATGTTTTCAGGATACAGCTTCCGCCCGTGGCTGCCGCAAGGCCCCGTGTGATACGGGAAGAAGGCGCAGAGCCAGAAGCCGATGGGATGGTGAAAGCAGGCGCGGAGCAGGTTGGTAATTTGGCGACCAAGAAAAAACCGCAGGAAAAATATGTCAATCTCAAAACGGGCAGAAACGACCCCTGTCCCTGCGGCTCCGGCAAAAAATACAAGAAATGCCACGGGGCGTGAATAAGGGTGAAGGGGGTAGGGGAGAGGGTGGGGGGGTGTTTTAACTGTGAAAATGCCTGAAAAAACACACCGCCAGCCCCCTCTTTTGTCCTCTGGCCTGGCCCCTAAATTCTTTACACTGTTTTTGCCCGCGCTCACCGCATTGCTTCTTATCTTCAGCTACCCAAAGTTTAATCAGGGGTGGCTGGCGTGGCTGGCCCTGGCCCCGCTCACGGTCTCACTCTGGAAAGTTAAAAGCATCAAACAAGCCCTGATAGCCGGTCTCGTGGCCGGTTTCTTTTTTTACGCCGGCATCCTTTATTGGATCTATCCAACCATGCGCGCCGGCGGGGTTATCCCGGTCGTTTCAGCTTTTGGTCTGGCGGCTTTAAGCCTGTTGATGGCGTGCGAATTTATCTTTATCGCCGGTTTCGGCTTTTATCTTAAAAGGATAGGGTCCCGGGTCTGGCCTTATGTTTTTGCTTTGGGTTGGGCCCTGCTGGAATATGGCAAGATCTGCCTAAGCCTTAAGGCAGTATGGTTCCCATGGTTTATGCTGGGCTATACCCAGTGGGAGTACACTCCTGTCATTCAGATGGCTTCCTTGACCGGAGTTTACGGTCTCGGCGCAGCAATCTGTTTCACCGGCGCTCTGGCGGGAAGTGTTTTAGTCGCGGATATCACCGCTCTTAAAAAAGTTTTGCGCTTTATCCCCGCTCCGGTTCTGGTAGGGATGATGTTTCTTTACGGAGGTCGGGAGCTTAAAAAAGCCGACAACATCGTGGCGTTGAAATCGTTTAGCGTCGCCATACTGCAGCCATCCATAGACCTTTACGCAAAATGGGACGCGGCTCAGGCTCGTAATATTCGCGCCGAGATGGAGGGGCTGGCAGCCGCAGCCAAAAACTCCGATCTGGTCGTCTGGCCGGAAAACGCTCTGCCGTGCTGGATAGATGAGCCCGAATGTTATGCCTGGCTTAAGGCCGCGACGGTCCGCCCCGCCGGCGCCAGTGTCGTCGGATCCGTGTCTAAGGGGGACGGGCGCCATGTATCCGCGTTCCTGCTGGATGAGAAGGGTGAAATAAAAGGTTCTTATGATAAACGCCAACTGGTGCCTTTTGGGGAGTATGTGCCACTGCGGGGTTTGCTGGGAAGATATATTAAGCCCGTGGCCGCGCTGGGGGAATTCCTGCCGGGTGCTCCTGCTCAGGGGCTTATGACATTCGGTAATTTTAAAATAGGCGCGGCTATTTGTTACGAATCGGTTTTCCCTTACCTGTTTGCCGGCGATGCCCTGGCCGGCGCCGAAGTTTTTGTTAATATCACCAATGACGGCTGGTATCTGGATACCGCCGCGCCGTATCAGCATTTTCTTGTTAATATTTTTCGGGCGGTTGAAACCCGAAGACCGGTAATCCGCGCGGCCAATAACGGCATCTCGGCGGTTATAGATCCTTGGGGCCGAGTGCTGGCCAGGAAAGATCTGAACGAACGCGGCGTTCTGAAGGCAAAGGTCCCCGTTTATTCCGGTCTCGGTCTCAGTTTTTAAAAAAGGCAGCATCGGTCTTTTTATATGAAAATTGTTTTTTCAAGCGACTACACGGTAAGTAATTGCCGGCATATTTTCAGGACCGATAAATTTTCGGCGGTCCTGAAGTTGCTTTTGGAAGAAGGGCTGGTCACAAAAAAAGAAATCATTGAGCCAAAGCCTCCATCAAGGGCCGACCTTATGCTGGCTCATACGCCGGCATGGGTCGATAAGAATCTGCGTTTTAAATTCACGCCGCTGGACAGCGCCAGGGCGGAGCTTGATATAACCCGCGGCGTGGCGCGCGCGCACCTTATGAATGTCGGCGGCACTATCGCAGCCGCCAGGCTGGCGCTTGAAACCGGCCTGGGGATAAACTGCGGCGGCGGCTCGCATCACGCCTTTAAAGGCCACGGCGAGGGTTTTTGCCTTTTAAATGACATCGCCGTAGCGGTTAAAAAACTTCAGGAGGAAAAGAGTATAAAGCGCGCGCTTATCGTGGACCTGGACGTTCATCAGGGTAACGGCACAGCCGCTGTTTTTAAAAAAGATAAAAATATTTTCACTTTTTCAATGCACCAGCGGGATATATACCCGAAAGTGAGAGAAAAAAGCTCGTTGGATCTGGAGCTGCCCGCCGGAACCGGAGACGCGGGGTATTTAAAAATTTTGCGCCATATCCTGCCTGAGATATTTGATAAGGCCCGCGCAGATGTTGTTGTTTACAACTCCGGCGCAGACGTTTATGAGCATGACATGCTGGGGGGGCTGAAATTGACCATGGCGGGGGTGGCGGCGCGGGATAAGGTGGTGTTCTCTGAGTGCTTCAGAAGGAAGACGCCTGTCATCCTTGTTCTAAGCGGCGGCTATGCCCGGAAGTTTTCCGATACCGTCCGTCTGCACGCCAACACGATCATAACGGCGATGGCTTTATGGGAAAAATATAGGTCTTAAGGCCTAATTTGATATAGGTCCTAAGACCCGTGGCAGTGTAGGCCTTTTGGCCTTGATAATCATCAATAGTGATGTAAACTATATGACATGCCGCGTGGCAGGTAAATAAAAAGTAGGAGGAAGTGCAGATGCTTAAAAAACTCGTGATGACAGCCGTTGCACTGTCGATGTCGGCCTCGCTTTACGCCGGGATCAATTTCGACAATCCCAAAGCCAATAACTTCAAAGAAGAGATTTCAAATGTGGAACTCACCGCCCCAGCCACCACCTCTCCTGAGATAGTGACGGCTGATAAAGCCAAAGAATGGACCATTATGGTCTTTGTTAATGGCAAGAACAATCTTGAAGAATACGCCCTCAAAGATATGAACGAGATGGAGATGATCGGCTCATCCGATCAGGTAAACATCGTCACCGAAGTGGGCCGTATATCCGGATACGATTCCTCCGATGGTGACTGGAAAACCTCCCGCCGCTATCTTATAAAGAAAGATGGTAACATCAACAAAATAACCTCTCCCGTTGTGCAGGAGTTGGGAAAGGTGGATATGGGCGACTACAAACATCTTGCGGACTTCGCCAACTGGGCCAAGACCACCTACCCCGCCAAAAAATACATGCTTATAGTCTGGAATCATGGCGCCGGCTGGGTCAAATCCCGCGAACTTGGAAATAAAGGTATTTCATACGATGATGAGACGGGTAATCATATAGACACCCCGCAGCTTGGCCTGGCCCTGAAAGCCATCGGCAAAATCGATGTCTACGGCTCAGACGCCTGCCTTATGCAGATGCCGGAAGTGAACTATGAGATCAAAGATTATGTTGACTATATAGTGGGCTCGGAAGAGACCGAACCCGGCGACGGCTATACTTACAATCTTATGCTTGGCCCTCTGGTCGCCAAGCCCGCAATGGGCGCGGAAGAAATGGGTAAGCTGGCCGTGGACGCTTACAGCGACCATTACCAGTCCATCGGAGAGGGGTCTACCCAGAGCCTTGTGAAAGCTTCCGCGCTGAACGGCTTCATCCCTGTGGTTAATGACTTCGTCGCGGCTTCCATGGCCTCCGGAGAGAAAGCCTTGGTGAAAACGGCTTTAAATGGAGCGCAGAGCTACGCTTACGCAGAAAATAAGGACATGTCGCACTTTCTTACCCTCTACATGGCGTCCAGTAAGAACGCTGAGGTTAAGGCTAAGGGCAAGATCCTACAGGACTATCTGCTGAACACGCTGGTGATCCATAACCGCGTTAACGGCACCTACGGAGACTCCAAGGGCCTTGCGATATATATGCCGGGGTATTCCAACTCCGCCTACAACGAGCTGGCCTGGGCCAAAGCGTCGCAGTGGGATGAGTTTATCGGCTGGTACACTAAGTAATATTAATTCTTGATCAACAACACGGGCCGTCTGCCTTGGGCAGACGGCCCGCTTGTTTTATAATCTGAATCCTGCAGCTAAAGGTATATCTCATTGATAAAATTAGGGAACAGAATTATTCTGCAGGATTCCCCGCAGCAGCGGGTCGAGGATCAAGCGCAAGGCTATGCCAGTGCCGTATCAGGGCCTATGGCCGACAAACGGCCAATGCGCGATGTGTCCGAGAAGATGTATGCCTCCCGAATGGGCGCCTGCTACGCAGGCGGAAAGTTGCAACTGCAACTTTCAGGATAACCTTTATGGCCCAAAGCCGCATAGGTCTTACGCCTCTTGTAATATTTGGCATATCTTATAGTATATATGTAGTCGCTGATATCAACCTGCTGAGAGTCATAAAATGCTTAAAAAAACTTTAACTTATGCGGTCATGCTGGTTTCCATTGCTTCTTTTTCCATGGCGGCTGTGAACTTCGAAGATCCTGAGGCTAACAGCTTTGCTGATGAAATAAATAATATTGCCATCGATATTCCCGCCCCGGGAGGGGTGCCCAATAAGGCGGCCGAAAAGCCAAAAGAATGGACCGTTATGGTTTTCGTTAACGGCAGAAACAATCTGGAGGAAAATGCCCTCAAGGATATCAACGAAATGGAAATGGTGGGTTCCTCAGACCAGGTCAATATCGTAGTTCAGGTCGCCCGCATATTCGGGTACAATTCTTCTGATGGCGACTGGACAACCGCCCGGCGCTACCTCATTACTAAAGACAATAATGTTGACAGAATAAGTTCTCCCGTTTTGAAGGACCTTGGCAAGGTGGATATGGGGGATTATCGGAATGTGATATCTTTCGGCAAATGGGCAAAAGCCGCCTATCCTGCCAGAAAAACCATGCTTATCATCTGGGACCATGGCACGGGCTGGGTAAAAAGCAGCGGGAGCATAACAAAGGGTATCTCCTACGACTCCGAGAGCCGCCACTATATTAACACTCCGCAAATGGCGGCTATTCTGAGAGGTGTCGGCGGCGTTGATGTTTACGGTTCCGACGCCTGCCTGATGCAGATGGCTGAAGTCGTGTACGAGATAAAAGATCATGTTAAATTCATCGTGGGCTCGGAAGAGGCCGCGCCCGGAGACGGATACGCCTATAATGACCTCCTGGCCCAGTTGGTCGCTAAACCCGGCATGGACGCGGAAGCGCTCGCCAGGGTGGCGGTTGAGTCTTACGCCAATTACTACCAGGCCAAGAGAGAAGGTTCAACCCAGAGCTATGTCCGCTCCGCTGCCATTCCCGGTTTTCTGAAAGCGGTTAATGAATTCGCCAGCGCCATCACAACTGCAGGTGAAAAGGACCTCGCCGGGAAAGCCAGAGGCGCGGCTCAGGCTTATAGGGACACCGATAATAAAGACCTGTACCACTTCGCGCAACTTATAGCCGCCGGAACCAATGACGCCTCCGTGAAAGAGAAGTCCGCAGCTCTGATGGCATATATGGGAAAAGAGCTTATAGGTGATAACCGGGCCAATAACGGTTCCGGAGGAAGCTACTGGCTTCCCCCGGTCAATCACTTAAACTCGCACGGCCTCGCAATATACATGCCGTCTTCTGTCCCGGCCTCCGGCTATGAAGAGCTTCAGTGGTCTAAGTACTCCAACTGGGATGAATTTATAAAGTGGTGCCAGCTGCCGTAAGTGCGGGTATAAGGTGTGTTTCTGAGAAGGGTCGGCGTAAATTGCCGGCCCTTTTTCATGTCTCGGTTTGTGTGAGCGCAGGCTTTTAGTCTTCAGCGATAAGCATGAGCGTAAGGGGAAAGTGGTTAGTGGGCAGTGAATAGTGGCTGTAGTTAATGGTTGGTGTCCGCCGCGCTGAGTAATGAACAATAAGTTATTGATGGATGCGGATCATTTACCACGTATCACTAACCACTATTCACTAATCACTGGCGAGCTACACGCGGGATTTAAAATAGGCCACGGTTTTCTTAAGGCCTTCCTCAAGTGAAACTTTGGGCTGCCACTTTAGTTCCTTTTTAGCGCGGGTGATGTCGGGCTTGCGCACCTTGGGGTCGTCCTCAGGCAGGGGTTGGAAAATTATTTTTGACTTGCTGCCGGCGGCAGTCTTGACCATTTGAGCCAGCTCCAGGAGCGTAAGTTCGCGAGGGTTACCGATGTTTACCGGCTCGTTTATCCCGCTGTTCAGCAGGCGGTATATCCCGTCAATCAGGTCGGAAACATAGCACAGGCTGCGGGTCTGGAGGCCGTCGCCGTATACGGTTATGGGCTTATTCTTTAGCGCCTGCACCATAAAATTCGGTACGGCGCGTCCGTCTTCCAGGCGCATGTTGGGGCCGTAGGTATTGAAGATGCGCAGTATCCGCACCTGCATCTTATGGTAGCGGTGGTAGGCCATGGTCATCGCTTCGGCGAAGCGCTTGGCCTCGTCATACACGCCGCGGGGGCCTATCGGATTAACATTGCCCCAATAGCTTTCGTGCTGTGGATTTATAAGCGGATCGCCGTAGACCTCTGAGGTTGAGGCGATCATGAAAATGGCGTTCTTGGCCTTGGCCAGGCCCAGCGCTTTATGCGTGCCCAGGGCTCCGACTTTCAGCGTCGGTATCGGGTATTTGAGGTAATCTATGGGAGAGGCGGGGCTGGCGAAATGCAGTACTGCGTCTAATTTCCCCGGCACATGCAGGTAGTTCGTCACGTCATACTTTACGAACTCGAATTTGCCGTTTTTGAACAGGTCTTGTATATTATCAACGTTGCCGGTTATAAAGTTGTCCAGCCCCACCACAGAATGACCCTTGCCCAGCAGATATCTGGATAGATGGCTCCCCAAAAAACCGGCCGCGCCGGTAACCAGGATTCGCATATGAATAGCTCCTATAAAAACCTATGGCATACGGCAAATAGCAAATGGCAGGTGGTACTCTGCTTATTGCCTGCCGACAGACTTATATATAAATCCCAGTTCCCGCATTTTTGCCGGGTTGTAAAGGTTGCGGCCGTCTATCATGATCGGGTGCTTAAGCAGGGACAGCATCTTTTTCATGTCTAGCCTTGCGAATTCGGCCCATTCTGTTATAAGGCAGACGCAGTCCGCCCCGGCTACGCAGTCGTAGGCGTCTTTGGCAAAATAGATGCCTTTTGCCAGAGCCTTTGCGTTCTCCTGTGAAACCGGGTCGTATCCGCGCACTTTGGCGCCGAGCTTTTTAAATTCAGCGATAATGTCAAGGCTCGGGGCGAAGCGCATGTCGTCGGTTTCGGGTTTGAAAGCCAGGCCCAGCAGGGCCACGGTTTTGCCTTCCAGATTCCACAGTTCATCCTGAACTTTTTTTACCAGCCACATCTTGGCGGCTTCATTTATATCTTTAACGGACTTCAGCAGCTCAAAATCATAACCTTTGCGGTGGCTGAGCCAATAGAAAGCCTCCAGATCTTTTGGAAAGCAAAAGCCGCCGAAGCCGATGCCGGCTTTCAGAAAGCTCATGCCTATGCGCTTGTCCATACCCATGCCGCGCGCCACCATCTCAACGTCGGCGCCGGTCTTTTCGCAGACCTGGGCCACGGCGTTTATAAATGAGATCTTGGTGGAGAGAAAAGAGTTGGAGGCGTGCTTTATCAGTTCGGCGCTTTTTACGTCGGTCACCAGCAGGGGGGCGCCCTTCATGCGCTTATAGATCTTTCGCATCACGGCTTCGCACTGCCTGGTGGGGCAGCCCAGAACCACGCGGTCCGGTTTTAAAAAATCTCCCACAGCAGTGCCCTCACGCAGAAATTCCGGATTGGAGGCGACGTCAAAGGGGATGTGCTTTTTGTTATGTCGCACCACGGTCTTATTGATCCACTCGCAGGTTTCAACAGGCACGGTGGACTTTTCAACGATAACGGTATAGTCGGTCATGTTGAGGGCGATCTCTTCCGCCACTTTTTCCACGGCGGAAAGGTCGGCTGAGCCGTCTTCGCGCGGAGGGGTTCCCACAGCTATAAATATCGCTTCGGCCCTTTGGCCGCCGTGGTGCATGCCTTCTTTTATTGACCGGGTGAAAAACAGCCGTCCTGCCCTCACATTGCGTTTCACCACGGTTTCAAGGTTCTCCTCATAAATAGGCATCACGCCTTTTTCAAGCAACGCTATTTTTTTAGGATCGGAATCCACGCATACCACGCGGTGGCCGATCTCGGCCAGGCATGCCCCGGACACCAGACCCACATAGCCCGCCCCTATAATGCAGATGTTAACTTTTTCATTATTTGTTTTTTTCATGATCTCTCCAATATATGATGCGGATAGCGCTTATGGCAGTTGTTATTTCTCCGGCGCGCAGACTATTTCTGAATCGCTCTCAGGTTCAACCTCGTGCGTCTTAGCCAGTTCACAGGCGCGCTTCTTTTCTGCAAGACTTAGGAAATAGATGGCGATGAATATTACCACTAGGCCTATCCAGTCTTCCGGCTTGGGAGGCTTGGCGGCCATCAGGAAGAAGACGACCAGCGTGGCAATGGTGCCGGCGATGAGAGAGGTCAGGCGGTTGACCAGGCCTGAGAAGGTGGCGGTGCGGCCCTTGAACATAAAAAGGAATACCGAGAAGAACGCTCCTATGCCGTATGGGATGCCCGCCAATGCGGCTTTAAACCACTGCGCGTGCGGCATATTGAAGCTGCTCTGGAAGTTGGCGACGAAATCTTTCGGATTAGCCGCGTCGGGGGCCATGAGAAAGACTACGGCGCACGCGGCTAGTATCATCGTAGCGCTTGCGGAAAGCTGCTCAATGGCGAAGAACCCTTTATTATCGTAGGGTACGCCCTTGGTCCGCGTGTTCTTGAAATAGTTCATTATATAGATGCGGATGGCGTAAGCTATGATGTAGCTTGTCAGAATGGTCATGGCCGTTACATTAGTTATGAATGCGAAATTATTGGGGTCGAAGACGAACAGTTGTTTAAATGAGTCTGTCGGCCCGGCCGCGGCTCGTGAGAAAGCGATCGCTCCCTTAAAGTTCAGCAACTGCAGTGCCACCGCGAAAAGCGCGAAGGCTACTGCCACATTTTCTTCCCAGTAAACCGTCTTGGTCAGTATCCCCTGGCGTATCTGGATTGAATCTATTATGCGGCTTATTATAATGATGCTGGCCCGCATAATTATCATAGCTACCATTACCGATATGGGCAGCAGGTACATCAGCGTTGTTGTGGGAATAACTACGGCGGTGCATACTCCGGACGGGATGATGTAAAGGAATTCTTTCGGGAAGGTCAGGCCCAGGAGAGTGATCCTGCCCTGCGACTGGAACTTGTACCACTTCCAGGCTATGACCAGGCTGACGCAGAAGAGGCTGGAAAACAGCGTGGAATAGACCATATACTGAACATCGTTCATCGCCGGGTAGCCGGGCGCGGTGTTCATGAAGTATTTAGGGAAGATGCCGGTAAGTATATATGTGCCGAAGTAGGCCAGCGCGAGCTGGAGAAGCCGCTCTGTTGTGCCGTCGTGGGTTTTTTGTGTGAAAACAACACGCACCAACTTAAGCATATGATCCCCTTTACCGATTCAGTCTATATGTTATAAATTTAAATCCCGCGCCGCAATTCTCAATTTCCTCCCGGGTTCCCAAGGACTCACAATTTCCGCCCGTATAGTTCGCATTGCAAAAGGAAGTAGTGCTATTTAGCCGCGCCCAGAATCTGGCACTTAAAAATACCGCGCGTGGAGGGAAGGTAGAAAATCTTTCCGAATCCGTAAAGCTGGTGCCTGGCGATGAAATCCTGTATCTCGCTTACCTGAGCGGAGCTTTCAAGCGGTATCAGGCGATGCGGCTGTTTTATCGCGCTGATTAGCGGAGCAACTTTCTGAAAGTCATAAGTTTCTATAATTTTGACCACGCCATCTCTTGCGCTCTTAATCTGAAATTCCTTTAGCGCGGTTCCCGATAGCGTTTCGGAGATCAGGAACCCCTTAAGTTTATCTTCGCCCGGCATCTTAGCCGCGGCTTTTTTTGCTTCGCCAAAAGCGTGGGAGAAAGCTTCGCCGAAATTATTAAGCGGAGCCTCCATACGCTTCAATTCGCCGCTTATATAAGCTGAAATATCCAATAGTTCGCCTTTATAAAAAACAAGTTTGTTTTCCGTATAATTGTGCGAGGATAGGACTTCCGAGTTTTCTATCTCGCGGAGGAAATCTTTGGCCAGCTGGGGGGATATTTTGCCGCGCTTAACCGAGATGGTGTTTTTGGTTTCGGTCCGGGTGATCGCCGCTCCGTCCGCCGCAACTTCCATATAATACTGCTGACCTGTTTTTAAAGACGAGACTGTCATCCAGGTGGCCTTTGGTTCGGCGCTTTTAGCGTATGGACGGAAAGCGTGGGCGGCCGCGCCGGCGAAAATTAGAAGAAATGAAAGGGCCGCGAGCTTTTTAATCATGGCTTTCTACCATCGAGTCTATGGAGATCCTTCCGCCGTATTTCCAGGCGATGGCTGCCAACGCCAGCAACAGCAGATTTTGGGAGAACTCATAACCCAGGGAATTATTCATGGATGCGCCGAAACAGCCGCAGGATGTGACAGGTAGTTTTCTTACAATTGCCTGGAGCAGTAGCCCCTCAAAGGCGAGGATCATGGCGCAGATGGAGAGAGCGGCATAACGAGTGAAAACGCCCGCGGCCAGAAACACGCCCAGGTAGACTTCGATCCAGGGCACGGCCAGGGCTGCAAACATGCTCAGACCGGCCGGGATTACACTATAGGTCTCTATGGCGTAGGCGAATTCTTCCGCCGGCGCGGCGGCCTTCAGGAAACCGGCGTAAATGAACACGCCGCCGGCCAAAAGTCTTGCCAGAAGCCCTATGATATCCATGGTCGCAATTTTTTTATTCATGCCGCAAGATTTAAGATAAAATATCACCACTTTACCGGCCCGATCTCAAGCCTTCAGTTTTTAATTCTGCTGAGTAAAATATCAAATTTTTTAACCTGGTCCAGGAACTGGGCTCCGCCGACGGCCCTTTTGCCGTTTATAAAAAAGGTGGGGGTGGCGTTTACTCCCCGAAGGTCGCCTTCGGCCATATCCAGCTTTACGCGGCGGGCGGTCTTGGGGTCGGCGGCGCAGGCTTCCAGCGCCGGGATATCGAGTTTCAGCAACACTGCTGCTGCCGCGAATTCCCCGGGTTTTGCCCCGGCCTGAGCCCACTTCTCCTGGTTCTCAAAAAGTAGCCCGGCATATTCCGTAAATTTGCCCTGCGCGCCGGCGCAGTCTGCGTATGACGCCGCAAGGAAGGACCAGGGGTGGATGGCCGAAAGAGGATAATGTTTGAAATTGACCCGTACCGCGCCTTTATAAAGCTGCAGACTTTTTGTCAGGTGGGCTTCCGCCGATCTGCAGGCGGGGCATGCGAGGTCGGTGTATTCGTAGATCTGTATAGGGGCGTCCTTAGGGCCGAAAGTGCGGAAGTCCGGTGAAGGTCTGGACGGGGCCAGGCTGGACTGCCGTAACATGAGGACGGCCATGGTGGACCCGAACACGAGCAGGACCGCTATTAAACTTTTTCTCGCGGTTATTCGGCTTAACATAAGTCTAATTATACAATACTACGCGGATAGCGAAGCGGTGGCGCTGCAAGATCAAAGACTGATAGTTAGCGTGGACGCAGACATCTTTCCTGTTTCGCATATCGTTATATAATTCTGACAATTTTGGCAGGACTGCGGGCGCCTTTGACCAGCAATATCCGCTTGCGGTCGGTCCGGATCTCGGCGGCCAGCAACCCCAGGGCTGCGGCGTTGGCCATGCCGCGTTCGGCCGGAGCCTTGACCCATATCTCAAAAGAGTCCGCCCCTTTTTTGTTTATTTTGTTTTCTTTCGCGTCAGGGTGGACTTTTAGTTTGTAGAACATAAAAAAGTAAATGTTGCTATAGGCCGTAAGCTATAGGCCATAAGTTGCAAGGATCTCCTTAAAAAGCCTAAAGCTTAAAGCCTAAAGCTTAAAGCCTAAAGCTTAAAGCCTAAAGCGTCTCTTATTGCTTCGCAATAAGAGACTGGGAGGTCATATCCGCAGGCTGCGGCAGGCCCAGGATTTCCAGCACCGTGGGGGCCACATCCGAGAGTATGCCGTGAGGCCGCAGTTTCAGGCCGGCGGCGCCCTTCGCGACATAGATGAACTCTACGGGGTCGGTGGTGTGCGCGGTTTTAGCCATATTTATCTTGTAGTCCCACATCTCTTCGGCGTTGCCGTGGTCGGAGGTGATGAGGACAGTGTAGCCTTTCTTCAGCGCCTCTTCCGTAAGCGCACCGACACTCGCGTCAACTATCTCAATAGCCTTTACGGCGGCTGTGAAGTTGCCGGTATGGCCCACCATATCTCCGTTTGCGAAGTTGACCAGTATAAAATCGTAATTCTGAGCGTCAATTTCTTTTACCACCCTTGCGGCTACTTCCGGGGCGTTCATTTCAGGATGCTCTCCGTAGCTGGAGGGGTCAAAGGTTCCCGCTATTTCCACCTGATCCTCGCCTTTATAAGGTTCTATGCGTTTGCCGTTGAAAAAAGATGTGACATGCTTAAACTTCTGCGTCTCGGCAATACGGAGCTGCTTTAGGTCGTGTTCGGCTATTACCTGACCCAAAAGGTTGTTCATGCTGCCGCCTTCATCCATGGGCGGCAGAGCGCTGAACCTGAAGGCGTCGTAATAGCGGGTAAGTCCGCAATACACGATATTGAATTTTTTCCAACGCGAGCCGGAGTAATGGGGCTCCACAAAAGCCTTGGTGAGCTGTATTGCTCGGTCCTGGCGGAAGTTGGTGTGTATGACGGAGTCTCCGTCTCTTACGCCTTTATAATCCCCGATTATAGCAGGGGGTATGTACTCGTCCACGATCGGCTCGCCGTTTGGATTTTTAAGTTCGCTGTAGGCGGTCTCAATGGCTTCCAGGGCGTTTTCCACGGGGGACCCCTCGGCCCCGGTGATGGCGTTATATGCCTGGTCCGTAAGGGCCCACTTTTCCCCGCGGTCCATGGCGTAATAGCGGCCCATTATAGTGGCGATCTTTGCGACAGGCACTTCTTTGATCACCTCTTCAAGCATCTTTAAAAAGCTGAGCGCGCTGCGGGGCGGAGTGTCGCGGCCGTCGGCGAAGAAGTGGATGCGGATGCTTTTTACGCCGGCCTTAGCCGCGTGGCGTATAATGGCGTACAGGTGGTCCTGATGGGCGTGGACGCCTTCATCCTGGACCAGACCCATGATGTGAAGGGTGGACTTTTTGTTTACGGCATTGTCGATGGCGTTCTTGAGGGCGGGAGAATTGAAAAAAGTTCCGTCCTCTATCATGTCCATGATGCGTTTTAGCTCCTGTATGACTATTCTGCCGGCGCCCATATTGAGATGGCCGACTTCGGAGGAGCCCTGATAGCCTTTGGGGAGACCGACGGCTTCACCCGCCGGTTCTAGGACAGTGTTCGGGTAATCTTTGAGGTAGCGGTCGATGTTGGGCTTTTTGGCGTTATAGACGGCGTTGAATTTATCCGGTTTGGCTATACCCCATCCGTCGCGTATTATCAGCAGAACTTTTTTCTTATCCATTATTTTTATCCTTGCGGAATCATGTTGGGAAATTACCGTCCCTGTATTTTAGAAAATAAGGAGGCGGTTAGGATACGGCTCTCGAAGGCCGGAGCTTCCACTCAGGGATAAGGAACTTTTAGCCGCTTGCCAAAAGAGTGGATGCCGGCCTATTCCAAAAAGACTTTACAGTGTGGTGTCTGGAACTATTCCAGCTCGGCGGCTGCCGACTGGCCGGCCAGGCGGCCGGTGGAAAAAGCCTCCTGTAAATTATAGCCGCCGGTAATTCCGTCAAGATCAAGTACCTCACCGCAAAAATAAAGCCCGCGCATTATGCGCGACTCCATTGTCCTGGGGTTTATTTCAGCCAGATTTACTCCTCCGCGCGTGACAGTCGCTTCCTGTATGGGGCGCGGCCTGGTTATGTGGATCTTGAAATTTCCGAACAGTTCCGCCAGTTTTTTGCGTTCGGCGCCTGTTATTGAGGCGCACTGCCTGCCGGGGGCGATACCGCTCAGCCGCTCAAACACTGAGGCAAGAGAGGCCGGTAAAGCTGTTTTAAGATAAGTTGAAAACATTTTGGCGCCGTTATCGGAAAAATACTTCTGAATAGCCGCGGTGAATTCTGCAGGCGTACGTTCCGGCGTCAGATTAACAGATATCTCCACCTTGTTGCCGCGTTCAAGCAGGGCGTCCACCGCGACCCCGCTCATGATAAGGAGTTTAGGGCCGGAAACGCCAAAATGGGTGAACAATAACTCGCCTTTTTCCGTTGCCGCCTCTCTGCCGTTGATTAAAACCGAAAGTGTTACGCCTTTAAGAGTCAGTCCCTGCAGATCTTTTATAAACGGGTCATCGGATTCAAGGGCGGTAAGCCCCGGCCTGAGCGGGACAATGGAGTGTCCGCATTGCTTTGCCAGAGAGTAGCCGTCCCCCGTGGAGCCGGTTTTAGGGTAAGACATCCCGCCGGAGGCGATAATTATTTTTTTACCGCGGATAATGTCTCCGTCCGGGAGGCTTACTCCCTCTATTTGTGAGCCGTTCCGAATCAAAATGCCGGTGGCCTGCGAACCGCAGGCGATATTGACTTTGGTGTCTTTCAGGTAGCCGATCAGCGCGTCCAAAACGCTGCGCGCTTTGTCATCCGAGGGGAAGATCTTTCCATCCGGATCCGCGCGGGTAGGCACTCCGCGCGAATTGAAAAAGGCTGTCAGATCTTCGTTTGAGAATACGCTCAGGGCCCTGTGCAGGAAGTTGCCGTTTTTGCCGAAAGCCGCGATAAATTCTTTTAAGTCCGCGCTGTTGGTCAGGTTGCATCGGCCGCCGCCGGTAAGCAGCAGTTTCACTCCAAGGCCCGGATTTTTTTCAATAAGCGTGGTTTTGACGCCCGATTCCCCAGCACGGCCCGCCGCCATTATCCCGGCTGGCCCGCCCCCGATGACGAGTATGTCTGCGCTGTCGCGGTTCGCGTGAGATTTGCCCATATTTATTTTTATAGCTGTTAGGTGAAATTCGTTCGCCGAGGTATATCTGCTGCGGGCCGGGAGCGTGATTGCCCTTACGCCGCGTAGGAAACCCTCCCGTGGTTTCCCTCCACTCCGAGTGGAGCCTCCCATCCGCTATGCGGCTCCAGAGCAACCCCGCTCCAGGCCCTTAGTCATTTTTCTGCTGAAAATAAATACAAATTTTACCGGTTCAGGTTAAAGCGGGTAGTCTATTATAGCGGCCCCGGCGTATTTTTGCAACTTTTAAGAACGAGAAATAAAATATTTATCCCGCCGGGAATAAAAAACAGGGCCGGATATCGTATTATTTATCATGCCTATGGAACTGATAGTGGACGGTTTGCTTATTCCCGTTGAGAAGGACGGGCCTGATGAATATTTGAAAGCGGCCGCGCGTAAATTGAATATTCCGGAAGAGGGACTAAGCGCCGGCAGGATGCTTTCAAAATCACTGGAGACCGGCGATAAGCAACAGTTCTATTATAAAATCTCGCTGGTCGTCAGCGTTCCCTCCGGCTATAAGAATCAAGAAAATTTCCCGCTGTACGCCGAAAAACCGGCCCCGCTCCATAAGTCGGCGCCGGCCGGCCATAGGCCCGTTATAATCGGCTTCGGCCCAGCCGGGATGTTCGCCGCGCTGGAGCTTATTGAGTACGGGCTTAAGCCGCTGATATTTGAAAGGGGCAAAAAGTTGGAAGAGCGCCACATGGACGTGCAGAGATTTATAAGCGACCGGACGCTGTGTCCCGAGTCAAACATCCAGTTCGGAGAAGGCGGCGCCGGCTCTTATTCCGACGGCAAGCTGTTTTCAAGGCGTAACAATTCCGTTTACGTCAGTAAGGTTTTGGACACTTTTATTAAATTCGGTGCGCCCGCGGAAATAGGGTATGTCGGTAAACCGCACTTGGGCACAGAAGTTCTGCGCGGGATAGTCGCCAATATTAGGAATTATATTCTTGAGCGGGGCGGCGAAATACATTACGGCGCAAAAATGACGGATATAATAATCTTTGAGGGGAAAGCTTCAGGTGTCATAATAAACGATTCTGCGCGCTACCTTTGTTCAAGCTTATATCTGGCAATAGGACATTCGGCGCGTGACACTTTTGAGTTGTTGCATAACAAAAGCGTCAGCCTTGAAGCTAAACCCATCTCGGTCGGCGTGAGGATTGAGCACCCGGCCGCGACTATTAACCTTATCAGATACGGCGACAAATACAGGGACTTTTCCGGCATAGGGGCCGCCACTTATTCTTTTAACTGCACGAACCGTAAAACAGGCAGGGGCGCGTACACATTCTGCATGTGCCCCGGCGGTGAAGTCGTGAACGCGTCCTCCGAGGAGGGCGGTCTTGCGCTGAACGGCATGAGTTACTCGGCCAGGGACTCGGCATTCTCAAACTCCGCCATCGCGGTAACCTGCCGCGCGGCGGATTATGGATCGGAGCATCCGTTGGCCGGTATTGAATTCCAGAAGGATATTGAGCGCAAAGCCTTCGCGGCGGGCGGGGGAAACTGGAAAGTGCCGGCGCAGAACCTAAGGGATTTCCTAAAAGGAAAGACTTCGGCCGAGCTAAATGATAATTCCTGCAAAATGGGGACGCAGAGCGCGAATGTCAGCGCTATCTTTCCCGGCTTTATCGGCGAAACGCTCCGCGCCGCTTTTATTCAGTGGAAAACGGAATGCCCCTTATTCGCAGGCGATGACGCAATACTGCTGGGGCCGGAAACAAGAACCTCCTCGCCTGTAAGAGTGGTGCGCGGGGGAAATTTTGAATCCCTGAATATACGAAATCTCTACCCGATCGGCGAAGGGTCGGGGTACAGCGGGGGGATAACCAGCTCAGCCGCCGATGCCATAAAAGCCGTTGAGGCCGCGCTAGGAGCCTGTCCGGGGTAAGGTTTTTAAGGCGAAATTGACGGTTTTGAAGCCGAGCCGAAGCGACGCGAAACGAGCAGGCTCCAATGAACCTGTAAGTTGGGTGCGAAGCACAATTCAGAGAAAACAGGCGGCGCAAAGGCGTAGGCAAAAAACGGCAATTGCAGCCAAAACTCCTTATGTCGGACAGGCTCCTAGATTCTTTGAATTGATATAATTAAAACCTGCATGAAAGCCTTCCGTGTTTTTATCGTGCCGTTTCTCCTGCTGCCCGTGCTTTTCGCGGTGACGCTCCAGCTGTCTTCTAAATGGGAAAGAGAATTTGTTGTTTATCCTGTGGGGCCGGATCTGCCCCGCTTTCAGTCCGCAGATGAGGAGGAAGTGGAAGAGGTTGACGGAGCAGAGGCGGCGGAAGAAGAAAGTTCTATACAGAACAGAGAAGAAAAGGGCACGGCCCAGAGGATACGCCGCGCGAACGGGAAGCTGGAAGCTAAATACAGTTTTCTCAATTTTAATAAAGACAGGCTTAATATCTCTTTTTCGATGGGCGAGGCGGAATATCGTGAGTATCTGTCCGGGTATGGTTACTCGGACGATAAAATTTCAAACCTGAACCAATGGCGGGAGAGCGCCCGCCGGAAGGAATGGGATAAAGCCGTAAAAAAGGGCGGGGAGGCCGCGGGTAAAGAGGCGCTGAAGGCGGTGGAATGGGAATATAAAGTCCGGTTAAATGAATTTTTTAATTCCCGCGGTTTCGCGCTTCTGCCCGGTAATATTATTGTTTGTGACATTCCGGCCATTGTAAAGCGCAATATTCCGTTTTTAAAGCCTATGGCCCTGGCTTTTCAGAAAATGTCAGAGGCCAGAGGGTATGGGCCTGAGGAAACGGTGGGGGCGGTTCTCTCAATGGCGCAGACGGCCCTGCTCTATAAAATCCCGGCGATGATTGATGGAGGCCTTCACACTGGCGGCTTATTGCCCCCGGGCAGAGCGCTTCTCAGCGGCTGGGGGGATTGTGACACCAAAACAGCATTGGCTGCCTCGATTCTCGGGAACTGGAGCGGGATGCGCCTGGTTGGGGTTTCCGTGCCGGGCCACTACCTTATGGCGATAAGAAGAATCCCGGCCAAGGGCGACTTGTTTGTAAGATATGACGGACTTGAATATGTGCTTATAGAGCCGGCGGGGCCCGCGTGGCTTGAACCGGGCACAGTGGGAAGGAGCACCTCCGCGCTGTTGCAAGGAGCGGAGGGATATAAAATTGAGCCGTTTTTTTAAAAGCGACTGACGCGAATCCGGCGGTTTTTCCCGCCTGCCGCGCAACTGGAGGAAATATGTTCAACACAAGAGTGATAGTCAGCCTGTTCGAATTCGCGCTCGCGGTGGCGATGTCCGGGTTGATAATAGCCCTGACTTACAAGGTGTTTATAAGGGCAAATCCGGACTTTGATATGGAGGCCGAAATAAAGAAAGGCAATACCGCGGTCGGCGCGCTGATGGCTGCAATACTTTTATCAGCCTCTATGATCGTTCAAAAGGGTATGGGCGCCGTAGTCAGTATGTTTCGTCTCTATATTTCCTCCCCTGGTGAGAGCCAGTTCGGATTAGGGAAACTGACGCTGCTCTGTCTCGGTCATCTCGGTATTTCAATGCTGCTTGCCGTGATCACTATTTCGGTCACGCTGAGGCTTTTCGGCAGGCTGGATAAAAGCCTGCATGCCGGCAAAGAACTCCAGAAGGGAAACCTGGCGGTGGGTATACTGCTCGCGGGTGTAGTGCTGGTGGCCGCGCTTTATGTGGGGGAGGGAGTCAGTTCCATTTCAAAAGCCATGGTCCCCCAGCCGTCTATAGGCCGCATAGAGATAATGAAGTAACAGGTGCGGCCGACTTTGTTCAGAAATGTTTAGCCCGGAGGTATAAATGGAACAGATT
>Ga0247841_10000852_pt1 | contig 75174 bp, 70 predicted proteins | sample LaCruzMarch2015__2_FD_192410 | JGI IMG/M metagenome (GOLD analysis project Ga0247841, IMG submission 192410) | Freshwater microbial communities from meromictic Lake La Cruz, Castile-La Mancha, Spain - LaCruzMarch2015_18m | ecosystem: Environmental > Aquatic > Freshwater > Lake | place: Spain... | reverse complement strand
TAATAGCTATTAATTGTCAAGATTGTAATGAAGAAGTAGAGATTAAAAAAAATGAAAATTGGAGAAAATATTGTGTAGATTGTTTTAAAAATAATTTAAAATATATAAATTGTATTTCATGTAGCTTACCATTTAAAAGACTTTTAAACGAAACTTGGAGAACCAAATGTCGTGATTGTTATTCAACAAATCGAAAATAAATTAAACATCACTATAATAAAAATCATTATTAATTATATTTTTATTTTTAACATATCTGCTCATTTTTGCTGCAGACATGTTTTCTAAAATAGCCGCATTTGCAATTGTATCCCACGTTCCTAATAATATGTCTGTTTTAGCTTCTCTCTTATAAATTTTTTTACCAGTTGATGATTTTAGTTTAGGTTTATATTCTGTTTGTTTAAGAGATAATCCATAATAACCTTCATTGCTTCCTTCTGGAGTCCATACGGTTGATTTTAGAGCATATGGTGATAAATTCAAATACTCTTTTATTTCTTTCATATCATTATCTGTCAACTCTTTGTCAACAGATATTTTCCATTTTTTGTATTCTTTCAACAATACAGAATTTAATATTTTTCCACAATCAGAAAATTCACATACTTGAAATATAAATGTCTCAATATTTGAACCTTCTTGTTTTTTAACATATTCAACTGATTTTAATTTTACGCCAATATATCCGTGATTTCCTTGAATGCGTTTTGGTTTGAATCTTGTATCTAAATAATTCTTAAGAGCGTGAAATACTTCTTTTGTTGGTTTAACTTGACTCCATAAACGATAACGTCCTTCAATATTGACAGACAACTCTTCAACATCTGGACGAACTACACAAATAGCATTTATAAAATCATTAAATTTAGCATTTATTTCATCTTCAGGCAACAAAATATTATTATAAACAGATTGATTTTCAATATTTACGTTCTCAATAATTTTAATGTGATTTTCCAGTTTTTCTCTCAATTGATTTATTTCAATATTTTTATGAGTTATTGATTGTTCGTATGTCATATTTGTTTCCTTTAATGTTCTATTTTCATTTTCTAATTCTTCATTTATTTTTAATAATTTATTAAAATTATCTATACTATATGTTTTTGAATGAATAATATCTTTAATATATTTGGTTAATTTTTCAATTGTAAAATTATTTGCGTCATAAGCAACAATTTCTGTTTTATTTTTACCATTTATTTCAATGCTACGAATTTGTCTTTTAATTTTTGGATAAGTCTTAATTAGATTTTCTATTTCTACTTTATTTTGAACTCTAAAGGCAGATACTAAAATATAATTATCGTAATTCTTATGATGATCTTGTGTTCGCGTTGATAAATCATTTGTATGACCAAATTTAATTAATTTCTCTCCTTGTTCATTTGTATTATCAATTGTTCCAAAATATATACATTCTGTATTAACTGGAAATTGAATAATTATTGCTTGTTCAACTGCCTTGTGTTTTTCTTTATTGGCTGTTTTTATGGCAACTACATTTGATGATATAATATTATTTTTTTCTTCTAACTGAAGCCGTAATTCATCAGTTTCCTCTTCAATAATTTCGTGTAAAACTTCTTCCATTTTCATATAATATTCATGTATTACTGATGCTTTTTTTGTCTGCGTTTTTAAACACAATGATTTGAAACATTTAATAGTCAATAGTATTGTTTGTTTATTTTGACCACCATTTTGTTTAACCATTTTATTTTTATCAAAAAGTGCTTTGGGTTCACCCAAAGCGGTTTTATAATCAATATCTAATTTAAAACACTTTTCTAGCAATCTTTTAGCATCAATTTTTTGACTAAATTCTAACCATTTCCATATGTTATCTAAATCTACTACAAAATCTATATTTTTATCATAATTTAGATAGCAATAAAAGCTGCTTATAAATAATTGTTGTTCAAAATTTGAAAAATGTTCTTTAATTTTTTGTAGTAATTTACTATTATATGTATTTGAAAGCTTAACAATAGGATTGTTTTCAATAAGTTCAATGATATTCAGGTCTTGCATCAGGTTATACATATATAATAGAATAGTCTTTATATAGGTTTATTGCTTTTATATATTAAAAACGCTTTTAATAAAACCGGTTTTATCTTTCCCCACGAGCAAGTTTTACCATTTATTTGTTTTTTTTACATTGATTTTAGGTCCTGCACCACGTTTTTTAACATTATTAGGGTCATATTTTTCATCTTCGTCGTCATCTGTCATTCCTTTAGATAATTCCCAAAATTCTTTTGAACCCAATCTAAAATCATTATGGTTTTCTGCTTTATACCAAAAAACCTGATCATGTAATTTATTTGATTTTGAGTTGTTATTTATCACTAAACACTCATAATTCTCTGTGCATTGGTCCATTACCTGACAAAATGACTCAAATGTTGGAAACATACCTGCATAATTTTCATAAATTCGTTTTCTATTGGCTATATAGTTCTCTCTAAGAATAAAAACATAATCTATGTTGGTTCTAAGGGTTGGTGGAATACCTAAAGGATATTGCATTGTGATGACTAACATGACCTTCCAATGTCTCCCGTTCATAAATAATAATCGCATCATTTTATCACGTGTCCATGTAGCGTCATACAAACAATCATCTAAAATAACAAACGCTCTGGGGTCAATTGTGCTGCGTTTATATGTTTCCATTTCAGCTTTAATTTGCTTCAAAACGGTGCGCTGTCTTTTTAAAATATTTTCTATAATTGCTGTATTATATTCATTATGAACAAACAATTTTGGCACCATTTTGCCGTAAAATCCGTTTCCTTCTTCTGTTCCTGCAATCACTGTGCCTATCGGTATCTCTTGTTGATAATAAAGTAAATCCCTTACCAGAAATGATTTGCCTGTGTCTCTCTTGCCTATCAGCACTACGACAGGTCCTTTGTTTTCATTGGGTTTAAAACTAATACTTTTCATATCAAATTTTTTTAATTCAAGTGTCATAAATTACTTTCTTAATATTATATGAAAAAAAATACGCAAATTTATTTATTATGATAATATTTTTAGTTAATTATTTTGATTATAAAATAACTGAATTATTTCAATAGTTTTATTTGTTTTATTTTCTGGTTGTGTCCAATAAATGATTTGTTCTTTCAAACATTTAACCGTTCATTCCATTCTGCTTTACATTCAATTTTTACAATTCCTGTTTTTTTTGTAACGCTCCAACAAGACCTGATTTTTTTACTATTTTTGTCAATATAATCATCTGGATTAAATCTAATAAATATTATTGGTCTATGTCCTAAATCCTGAGACAATTCCATTAATCTTTTATTTTCACAAGAACAATCATATTTGTCGTGTTGATTTTCATCTACTTCTACAATAATTATTTGATAACCTAAATCTAATAATAAATCAGGGCGTTTTAAAGAACAACCATCTTTTATTTGTTTATCTAAAAACCAAGAGAAACTTGGAAATGAAATTTTTATAAATTCAACAACAGAATATTCTTTTGTTTTATAATTTTTTGATACTGGTCTCTCTGGAAAATTATAAATAAAACATCTTAAACAATAACCTTCAAATTTATCTTGTGGTCTTACATGGCATAAATTGGTTTTACATCTCACATGTTTTACATCAATCATTCCTTCAATTTTACAATGAAAACAATATTTTGCTGTCAATCCTTCAAAATTATATGATGGTTGGCTTTTTTTACAATTGCAAAATAAATTTTTACTTACCATTCTATCTAATTTACATTCAACACAATATTTTGCTAATTTTATACCTTCATAATTAAAACTTGGTTGAGATTTACCACAAAAACACATATTGTGTGTTAAATCAACCATTCCATCAAGCTTACATTTTGCACAAAATTTTGGAAGCAAACCTTCAAAATTAAAATTGGGTCTTGTTCCACACTCACATTTCGGGTTTCGCATATCAATCATCCCATCTAATTTACATTCAAAACAATATTTTGGTCTTAAACCAACATAATTAAAATTAGGACTTGTTAATTTTTTACAAAAACATCGTTCATCTACTACATTTGTCATTCCTTCACTTTTACAACAATCACAAAATTCAGCTTTTAAATTTTCAAAATTGAATGTTGGTCTAACTTTACCACAAAAACATTTTTTTCTATTTATTTCAATCATCCCTTCACTTTTACAAAGACCGCAAAATTGTGGCTTTAAATTTATAAAATTCCATCTTGGTTGCGATTTTTTACATTCACATTTTTTATTTACAACATCAATCATAGTTAACTCTTTATGTGTTGCACAATATTTTGCCTTTTCCCCATAAATATTAAATGTAGCTTTTTTAGAACAGATTTCATTTACACAAATAGTCATAATTTATTATATGAAATAATAATAGTCAAACTGTATTCATTTTTTTTAAATATTAATAATAATGTATTATGATTTATTATAAGTTAAAAATACATATAATTTATATATTAATTAGCTAATTTTTTAATTCAAATGTCATATATTATTTTTTTAATAATATATAACAAAAACACGCAAATTTATCTATTTCAATTTATTAACAGACCAACGAGTTTTCATTGATTTCGATACAAAATTTTCTCCTTGTAATTATTGCTTCATCAGATATAGACATTTTCAATTTTATCTGTAAAGCTATCTGTAAAGCTATCCTTAATCTTCCTATTAAATTGGCTTGATCATGCTCACTGTCTGATATAGGTCCTGTTGCGGTTCCTGTTGCGGTTGCGGAACCTGTTCCTACCACGCCGGTTTCTGGATTAATAAACTCATAAAACAACAGTAACTCAATAAAAAAATATCTAAGAGGACCCATATATATATATTATATAAACCTAAAAAAATATACACAAAATTTTTAATTCAAATGTCATATATTTGTTTCTTAATATTATATGAAAAAAAATACGCAAATTTATTTATTGCGTACATGCCATACCCAGATAACAGTTCGTAGTTTCAGTACTTATCACAAGTAGGTCGTCTCCTTTCTGTGCTAAAAAATTTAATAAAGTTTCATATAAATCATTGTCTAATTTTTGTAGTAACCTGAGTTGGCGTCTAAACCTACCTGGTGTCGATTTTAATGTTGCATTTCCAGTTGCTGTTGCATTTCCGGTTTGTAAATCGTTTTTCACATCTATGTATGAATAATGTATTTTTAAAGTTGAATGTACTTCTTGCGTTTCTGTTGTATTAAGGCGAGGACTAATAGGACTATGAGGACGATGAGGACGATGACGAGGAGGAGGTGTCAGTGTCAGAGGAGAATTATGATTTTGCATATATTATATTAACCTAAAAAATATACACAAATATTTTAATCCATATTAATATATAATTTATATATTAATTAAAATTTTTTAATTCAAATGTCATATATTATTTTTTTAATAATATATAACAAAAATACGCAAATTTATCTATTTCAATTTATTTATACAATTCAACGTTCATTCCTGAAATTGTTAATCATAATTTTGTCGAGTTGAATCTGTTTGTAAAAATCAGTATGCATAATTTGTTCATTTACATGTCCTAGTAAACTATTTATCACTTTTAGAGTGTCTGAGGTAACTCCTGTTGCCGTTCCTGTTGCAGAACCTGTTCCTACCGTACCGTCTTTTGTGTAGAAAGTATAGGTGACATTCATTTTGATTGAAAAAGAACTAAGAGGATCCATATATATATATTATATAAACCTAAAAATATACACAAATATTTTAATCCATATAATATATTATTATTTATTATAAGTTAAAAATACATATAATTTATATATTAATTAGCTAAAGAATGATAAATATTAACTATCAAAAAAGAAAGAACACTGAACTTTTTAAAAGTTTAGAAGAACCAAAATCACTTTTTTTATCTGAAACACAGAATTATATTCCAATTTATACAAGATTTTTTACATTAAATGACACGAATTACAATAGTATTAATATGAACAATAAATGGCATATATCGTGTATTAAACAAAATGAAGAAGATGATAATACTTCACTTTTATATGATTGTAAAGTGAAAAATAATACTAATAATAAAGCTAAAGACAAAGAAGTTTTTTTTAAATTAGCTCCATTATTAGATCCCTACAAGTTTTTAGTAGGTAAATATGATATAGATGACCCAAAACTATTTTCCTTACCTAAACTTAATTCAACAGAAAATGACTGTCATTCTAAATTTATAGATGTTAATAATTCTGCATATGTTGATGGATTATTCTTATATTTTACAAGTAGTTTATTACATTCGCATAATTTTATACATGGTATTGATTATTATGGTTCTTTTTTAGCAATTAAAAATGATTTTAAATTAAATGTGTTTGATGACATTGATTATTTAAATGAATCCGAATACTTCAATAAGAATAAAAATGTTTTATTTAAAATTGATGAGTATGAACATTTATTTCAAAATGAAAATCAAAAACTACAACCAATAATTATTGACCATAATATAAGCGCTAAATCACAGCTGTCAATTAAGTCTTTTGATAATGAAATTTTTGAAGATCTTTTTAATGAAAATACAATTAATTTAAAAGATTTGTCAACTGATTTAATAGATTTAACTAATATTAATTTTTTAGATACTAAGGAAATAAATAATAATATGACTTTAAAATCAAATTCAACATGCTCATCAAGGTCTTCTCATACAAATGACGATGATGAACTTGAAGAACCATGTGATAATTGTTGTGAAACTGAAAATTTAGAAAATAAAAATATAGAAGAGTGTGAAGAAAATAATAATATTGATGATAATGAAGAATGGGAAGATGATGATGATACTGATGATACATTTGAGGAAGAAATAATAAATGTAACAATACCAAAATTTCCTGTTCAAGTTATTGGAATGGAATATTGTGAAAATACATTTGATGATTTAATTTTAAATAATGATTTAAAACCTGATGAATGGCATTCAGCATTTATGCAGATAATTATGATTTTGATAACTTATCAAAAAGCTTTTAGTTTAACACATAATGATTTACATACAAATAATGTTATGTATAATAATACTGATAAAAAATTTTTATTTTATTGTTATAAAAAAAAATATTATAAAGTTCCCACATTTGGACGCATATTTAAAATTATAGATTTTGGTAGAAGCATATACAAATTTGATGGTAAATTGTTTTGTAGTGATAGTTTTCAACCAGGTTCTGATGCGGCAACTCAATATAATACAGAACCATATTTAAATGAAAAAAAACCTAGATTAGAGCCTAATTTTAGTTTTGATTTATGTCGTTTAGCTTGTTCAATATTTGATTATGTTATTGATGATTTTGAGGAAATAAAAGAAGTAAATAAATGTAAAGACCCTATTAAGCGTTTAATAACTGAGTGGTGTTTAGATGACAAAGGTATTAATATGTTATATAAAGGAAATGGTGTTGATAGATATCCTGATTTTAAATTATACAAAATGATTGCAAGATGCGTTCATAATCATACTCCTCAAGCACAATTAGAGAGACCAGAATTTAATAAATATATAAATTTAAAAGGAGATAATTCAGGTGATTGTATGAATATTGATAATATACCATCATATATTTAATTAATTCATTAATTCATAATACAAATATATTTATATATATTATGAACTCTTTTGGTTTTATTATCACAAGACATATTAATTCAGAGACTACAAATAAATATTGGAATCATTCAATTAAATTATTACGAACATTTTATCCTAATAAAAAAATAGTTATTATTGATGATAATAGTAATGCAAATTTTGTAAAAGCTGATTTTAATTATAAAAATATTGAAATAGTTCAGTCAGAATTTCATGGTAGTGGTGAAATTTTACCATATTATTACTTTTTAAAAAATAAGTATTTTGAAAATGCTGTTATTTTACATGATAGTGTTTTTTTTCATAAAAGAATAAATTTTGAAAAACTTAATAATTTTAATATTTTACCATTATGGCATTTTAATCCAGACAAAGAAAATTTAATAAACTCTTTAAGAATTACGAAATCCTTAAAAAATTTTGATATTATACAAAATAAAATATCATTAAATAATGACATGATTGTAATACCTCAAAACAAATGGTATGGATGTTTTGGATTACAATCATACATAAATCATAATTTTCTTTTACAAATAAATAATAAATATAATATAGAAAATTTAGTGAAAATTGTTAAAAATAGAGCTGATAGATGTTGTTCAGAGAGAATACTTGGAACTATATTTTTTACAGAAAGTCCAAATTTATTTAAAACAAAATCTGTGTTTGGTGATATAATGACATATCAAAAATGGGGCGATTATACATTTGAAAAATATATTACTAATTTAAAAAAAGGTATTATACCTAAGCATGTTGTTAAGGTATGGACTGGTCGTTAAATATATTTTCATCAAATTTTATTTGCATCTTTTAACAATTGGACGGAAATATATACTACAATAAATATAATATAATAATGTTCCATAATGTATTATAATATGAATTTACATTTCAGTTATTTTTATTTTAATAAATGTCCACTTGATAAACATTTAATTTAAATGGCGTGGAGGTCATTATATATTGTGGAACAAATGACCAAAACACAACACGTTTAGTCATTTTGTTGTGTGAATATGTTGTATTTGAATAATTAATTCGTAACCAACCAGATGAATTGCGAACTTTTTCATAAAATTTAATGGAACCTTGAAGACGATGAATATTTTGTATTGCTATTAAAATGTCATGTTTATTTCCAGAACAATGCAATATTTGTTTGCAATTACATTTCCATCTGTCAAAATCTATTTCATCACATATTCTTTCTATTGAAACAGGAATAATTGACAACCACATATTTGAAATTTTTCTGGTGTTGTATGGACGACGGACACATGTTGGTACACGACAAATTAATAAATTTATTTCATCTGCTGATTCACAATCAGTTTCAGTTGATTTACCTTCATACATTGTTATAATAGTTTCAATAACATTATTTTATTGAATTATTTCAATTTTATTTTATTAGTAAATAAAAAGAATTTAATTAAAAACCTGGATTGTCTGTAAATATCGGTGTTGATGTTGACAATGAGCTACCACCTTTCAACATAGGATTTATTTGTGAAATTATAAAATAACCAAAAACAACGCTAAAATAAACCAAAAGTGAATCACTGATTAATATTTTTAAAGGTTTACTTTCTTTATCAACAAACCTCATTTCAATAAATTTACTAATAAAAAAAATAACAGATATAACAGCTGCAATAATAAATATATTATCCATTAAAATACAAAATCATAATCTTATTTATTTTTTAACGCAATTTTATTCTAAAATTTCAATATCATCAAGTAATAAATCAGGTAATAAATCTAATCTAGGTTCTTCAATATTATGAACATCTAACGCATCTAAATTAAATGATTCAGTTGAAATATTAAGTTTACAATCATCTTCATCATCATCCACTTTTCTTTGTTGATTTCTCAGTTGACTTATTTCTTCTAATCTATCAAATGATTTTGGTGCACTAACATTTTTAATACTACCATCTTCATTTTTAACATAATCAATATCATTAAAGCTTAATCCATTACTATTTTGTGATGCTTCAATACGTTGTTTAATTGGCTCTTCAATAATTTGTTCATTAATTTCTTCTACAACATCTTCTTCAATAGTTTCATCCATATATGCCTTTAAAATTGCTTCTACAGGAATACTTTCTCTTAATGTATTTAAAATACATTCTTGAATTATTATTTCAATCTCTCTATAATTCTTTTGAATCTGTAATGGTTGAATATTTATTTCAAATAGATACACATTTTTATAAACCTTTCTAGCAACATTTATATATATTTTATGAATAAAATCATCTAATTTTGGAATATTAATATCAATCTTTTTTTGTTTTTGTCCAACACGCATTGCAGTCAATATTTTAAGCTGAATAATATGAACACAAGTTACTAAATCTTCTAAATATGTACAACCAGATTTATCACAAATTCTTTTTTTTTCTGTTTCAATAATTTGAGCATTCCACTTAGGAATTCTAGAAATTAAATTTTGAAAAGTCATTAAATATTTTTCATTTTCACCATTATCACGACAAAGTTTAATAGATTCATCTAATATTGATTTATAACCATCTATGATTAGAGGAGTTAAAATTGTAATTAATCGAGATCCCCATTCATTTTTAGATTCGTGGAGCGCACTTACATTAAAATCATCCATTTACATAAAACTTATATTTTCTAAAGATACTTCTGAACTCAAAAAAATAAAATTTAAAATAAATAACATTAATAATTTTTCATTTCTAAATTCTTTTCTTACACGATTAAATCTAATTAATAATTCATATTTTTTTTCATCTGTTATAATTCCATCTAAAAATTTTGTATTCTCTAATAAATTCATTATATCAATACCACAGTAAGCTTTCTCATAAAGTTTAACACAAACACTCATTAAATCATCTATATTTATTTTTTTATTAACATTTTTTATTATTTCTTTTTTAAGCCATTCAAGACGATGTATTTTTATTTCTTTCATTTTAAATACTTCATTTAGATTATATTGATACAAATTTAAAATAACATCATCTAAAACTGGTTCAGGAATATATATTTCACAAAATCGTGATAAAATTGGTTTCATTAAATTATATTTATCTTCAGCTATAATAAAAAATCTTGTATTATGACTAAATAATTCAATACATCTACGCAAAGCTGATTGCGCATCCATAGTTAGTTTATCAGCATTTAATAGAACAATACTTTTAAAAATATTACCTCCATTTGAATTGATATGTGTTTTTGCAAAAAATTTTAATTCTTCTCTAATAAATTTAATACCTTTTCCGTGTGAACAATTAACATACATAACAAACGTTTTAATTTTTATTCTGTCATAATCATAAATTTTATGAATAAACTCATTTACAATTGTTCTTTTTCCACTTCCTGATGGACCATGAAATAAAATATTTGGTATTTTATGTTTTTCGTGAAAGTAATTTAATTTATTTTTAATTGTTTGATGAATTTGCAATGACATATACTTACTATAATTTACAAATTGTTTTTATATTTAAATATAACGCATTATTTATTTACTATTCCAATTATATATTTATATTTTAAGCCGTATTTGTTAATGAATGAGTATATGGATTTGATCTGAATGCAGACAAAATATCTGGTTGAATTCTATCACATCCTGCACATTCATTATAATATTGCGGAGCTCTTATTGAGCCATAAGTATTAGTTGAAGGAGGTAAACTAGAAATTCTTGAAAATGCGGGATTTACTCTTCCATCAAATCTATCAGAGTCGCTTTTAATAGTACTTAAATGCATTTGTTGATTAAATATTTGTGTTCCACCTTGATTTGGTCTATTTACAATAGTTTGTGATTTTATATCATTATTATGTTGCATATAGGCTGCCTCATAACTCATATCACCATATCCTGTAGCTGAACCTCCAGCCGCTGTGTAATATTCACAACTTGTTGTATCTCTCTGTGTTTGTATTCCAGGCATTGCATTATTAACATAAATACCTTCTTTTTGATTATTAATATTGAAATTTGGTGAAAATAGTGTTGTTTCTTTAATTGTTGTAGAAGTGGTATCCTTCGGATTATATACATATCCTTTTGGTACTGATGGAGCTGCTTCTCCATAGATTCTAACATTATTAATTGTTTCATCTTTACGGGTTGGTTTTAAAATATCCATTAATGGGGCAATAACAGCTCCAATTGCACCACTAAATCCACTTCTTAATGTTTCAGGTTGTCTAACTGTTGTTCTATTATTTTCATAATTTGTATGACTTCTTAAAAATAAATCTTTGTCACTATGATTGCCTTCTCCTGATGCTCTTGAGTGATTAATACCACCAGACAAAACTTCATGACGCTTTGATGGTTCAAAATTTTCTGGTGCAGATACTGCTTTTATATCAACAGAACCTGCAGGACCCATATAATCAATTGGAACATTATTTCTACGAACTACTCCCATTTCTTGGATTGACCTTAATGTTTCACCTTTTTCTGCACCAGTTGTTGTTAGCCATCGGTCTTGTGTATTAATAAAAAAAGTATCTGGTCTTTGTTTTTCAACACGTCCCTGCATTTGAACGGTAGGTGCTGTTTTAATAAAAGAATTTGCAGGACCTTCGTGATTAATAAGTTCATATTCAAGTTTAGGATTTGTTTCAACTCTTAATTGATCAACTGTTTTGGGTAACCATTTATCACGAGCTTCCATTCCTGAATTGTACCCATTACTACCATTCATTCCATAACCTTGGTCCAACCCTGGACCAACAGTAATTGTATCAAATGGTTTAACATTATTATTCTTCATACTTGGATTAACACGTGATTGGTAAAAATCACTTTGGTTTGGCATTCCATATGCCCATTGCATATTATCTTCTGGCTTAAATAAAGGTGCTTGCTCAATCTTTCTTATAACTTGAGAGCCTGAACCATTCATATTATCAAGAACAGATTCATTTATATTTACATCATATGTTTTTCCTTTTACTTTTCCTCCATTAAATGGAATCATATTATTATGTTTAAATTGTTCAGAATTTAAATAATTACCTGACAATGAATAAACATCTTGAATTGTTTTACTTAAAGGGACATTGTTTCTTGCTTTTTGTTGATATAAATTTTGATTAAAATATTTATCTGTAGCAGCATTTGGGTTAGGATATTCTTGAACAGTATCTACCAGTTGATTTATATTTGAAACTGGAAAATTTTGAGGAGGTATATTTATATTTGGTAAATAGTTATCTGTTTTGACACCCAAATTACTTCTAATTCCCATATTTGTAAAATTTTCATGTCTTTGTTTTCTTATTTCTTTTTTAGTGCAGTTTTCATTTGTCTGATTTGAGACAACATACATACCACCTAATGCTAATAATGGGATTGCAATTTCCATATTTATATATATAGAGTATTATATTTTATTCACATAATAATCTAAATTATTTTAATTATACTGATTGACAAGAATTAGATTGTTGACATGTAGTTGGACCACCTACATAACTACCTCTTATTAAATTATAACTTGATGGTAATAAATTATTAGTTTCATTTATAAGACAATCTCTTTTTGGTGTGTAATAATCTTTTTCTAAAATTCTGGTACTTAAATTATTTTGAAAGGGTAAGCATGTATTATCTTGAGGATTTAATGGAGGAAATTGCCAGTCAACTTGTTCTAAATCACGATACCACCATGCAGGATTTGTAGCTCTAGATTGCTCTGTAAATAAATTATTACATTTTGGATATTGAATTGCTTCATTTGGAACATTATAACTTTTATAATTATCTTTTCCTAAACAATCTTTACCTATTTGTCTGTTTACACCTAGCAAATCGCTTTCTAAATTAATAGTATTTGTTCTTAAATTTCCACCCCATTTTTGTATAATTATTTGAGGGTCTTCTATATAACACGGATTTGAACCATTACCTGGAACATTTAAAATCCATCTTCCAGGGTCTGTTGATTGTTGTAATTCTTTTTTTGTTCTACATTCATCATACTTAAATCTTGTATTTGCCATTTATATTTATTATATATATTTATTTATTATATATATATATATTTATTTATTATATATATATATTTATTTATTAATAATTTAAATATATATTTATCAAGAAGAATATGGACCTAATATTAACAAATACAACAATTCCAACATTATGTTTAAACATGATTGTTAAAAATGAAAGTAAAATCATTACACGTTTATTTGATTCAATTTCAAAAATTATTGATTGTTATTGTATTTGCGACACTGGTTCAACTGACAACACAATTGAACTAATAACTGAATATTTTAATAGTAAAAAAATTCCAGGGAAAGTTGTATCTGAACCATTTAAAAATTTTTGTTATAATAGAAATTTTGCTTTACAATCATGTGTTGGTACGTCAGATTTTGTATTATTGATGGACGCTGACATGGGCTTAGATATTAAAACATTTGACAAGAAAGTGTTAAACCGGTCTGACAGTTTTTATATTCTTCAAGGAAATGATTCATTTTATTATCAAAATATGAGAATTGTCAAAAATAACGGACTTTATAAATATATTGGTGTTACACATGAATACATTGATACACCGCCTAACAACAAAGTTGAAAGAATTTCAAAAGATGAATTATTTATTAGAGATTTTGGTGATGGAGGTTCTAAACACGATAAATTTGAAAGAGACATAAGATTGCTTTTAGATGGAATTAGAGATGAACCACAAAATTCTCCAAGATATTACTTTTATTTAGCTAATAGTTATCATGATATTGGAAGGTTTGGAGAAGCTATTAAAGCATATAAAAAAAGAATTGAATGTGGAGGATGGATTGAAGAAGTTTGGTATAGTTATTATAGAATTGGTCTTTGTTATAAAAATATAGGTAAAATTAATGATGCAATAATCAGTTGGTTAGAAGGATATGATTATTATTCTGAACGTCTTGAAGGATTATATGAAATTATTAATTATTATAGAAATACTTCAAAACATAAACTAAATGAAATGATGTATCAACAAGCTAGAAAAATATTAGATTTAAATAAAAATAGAGACAATTATTTATTTTTACATAATGATATTTATACAAGTAAAATATATTATGAGTATACTGTTTTTGCTTCTTATCTTGGTGTGAAAAATATAAATTATGAAATTATAAAAGTTTTAAATAATTCTAAAAATGAAATTGAAATAAATAATCTGTTAAGTAATATGAAATTTTATAAAGATATTTTAGAACCAAGATCAAAAATAATTGTTGATAATGAGATTACTTCAAATATTAATGGTGAGCTTATTAATTTTCATTCATCATCAAGCTGTTTAATTCCAAATACCGATAGTGAAGGATATAAAATGAACATAAGATATGTAAATTATAGTATTACTGATTCTGGAGGTTACATAAATTGTGATAAACATATTATATCAATTAATAAATATATTGAATTTGATAAAGATTTAAATGTTACACTTGAGAAATGGATTAAATTAAATTTTGATAATAGAAGATATATTGGTATAGAAGATATTAGAATTTTTAATGATGTTCAATCAAATGATTTATTATTTATTGGAACAGGATATCATCAAAATGAAAAAATTGGTATTGTAAAAGGGAAATATAATATTGAAAATTTACATCTTGATGGAAATGAAATAACACAAGATTTTAATAATTCTTATTGTGAAAAAAATTGGGTATTTGTTGATTATGATAATTCAACACACATTGTTTATGATTGGAACCCGCTTAATATTTGTAAAATTAATGATGAAACAAATAAACTTAAGCATGTTACAAGACGAGAAACTCCAAGTATTTTTTCAAGAGTTAGAGGTTCAACCTCTGGATTTAAATATACTGAAAAAGTTGATCAAGTTAAAAATGGCAATATTTCAATTAATATTGAAGAAAGTGAAATCTGGTTTGTAAATCATATTGTTTCTTATGAAAATCCTAGACATTATTATCATATTATTTCAATTTTTGATTCTTCAATGAATTTATTAAGATATTCAGCACCATTTAAATTTGAAGGTGACCCAATAGAATATTGTCTAAGCATTGTTGTTGAAAATGATAAGGTTCTTATTAACTACAGTACATGGGATAGAACAACTAGAATAGGAATTTACGATAAAAAATATATAGATTCAATCGTAAAATATACTTAAATATTAATTAGTTCTTTATTTTCATAATGACTAATATTTACTTTTTTATTTTCTAATAAAGTATGTATTTTCTCTTTATCATATTCATTTTCTGATGATAACTTTAAATTTATTAAATTTATTACACCTTCAAATAATGAATTATTATTATAACAATTAGCCATTATATTTTGTTCAATAAAATAAAATACTTCTTCACTATTTGGATTATTTTCAAAATATTTTAAACAATATGATAACACATGACAAGCATCTTTCATTCTATTATTGTTTATATATTTTTGAGAACCATGTAATATTAAATTTAAACTGTGAATAGGTGATACATAATTTGAAATAATTCCTATATAATCACCATAATATAAATCAAATAAATCAGGATTTTCTTTATGAACAATTGTCATAACAGCTTCATCTATTTGATACCAGTTATCATTATAAATTTCTTCTGTTTTATTTTTAAATAATTCTGAATATTTTTTCATATTTTCTAATGATCCTGAAAATAAACCTCCAGCCATATTATGATAAATAAATCTAAAATGCTCTTTATTTGGCACATTTTCTGTAAAAGGATTAATACATAATTGTTTTATTTTATCAGGAACATTATTTATCCAATCAAACATAATTTCTGTATTTTTAGCTACATGGTTTATTCCAAAATCCATCCAAATAAAATGACTACTATTAAATGGATTTATATTAATTGCTGTGTCGATACAATCAAATTTATTATTATTTAATATAACATATAATGGTGTTTCATGTTCAATTTCTCTATTTATTATATGAAATTGTGTTTGTAATTCTTGTAAACGAGATAAATATTTATAAAAATAAGTTGTTTTAAAATCATTCATAAAAATATATGTTTTATCAAGTAAATTACATTCATTTCTGGAATTACAAATTGCATCATATGTTTCTTCATTATCATCAATAAAAAATATTATTGGAAATGGTAATTTTAATAAAAATTGTTTAGAAAAATCAATATAACTTTCCATGTTCCTATTTCTATCTATTTGATTATTTTCCATACTTCTAATATCATATAACATTGTAACTATTGTAGGATATTTTTCATCGTTATTATATTTAGGGAATATATTTATAATATCTTCATTACATGTCTCAATTATATATGCCTTATCATCATTTACTCCTATAGATATAAAAATTCTATCTTTATATTTAGTTAATGAACAATTAAATTCAATATATGAATTTTTAAAAAATATAAATTCATCTGAAATTAAAATATGTTTTGTTTTTACATTAAATAATAACCATCTATGAGAAGTAATATTTTTATTTATATGAATCAAAAATAATCTTTCATATTTATTTAATATTATTCCATTTGTTGAACCATGATATCCTTCTAATTTTAGTTTATTTAATTCTGATATTTGTATTTCTTCAGGTTCATCGTGTTCAATTGATTTTATTATAAAAGGGTTTAAACTATATATTACTTTATAATCATTAATATTACAATAAGGATCATCTCTAATACAATAGGGCATCCAATTTTTTTCAATAATATTAGGTTTACATTCAACAAAATTTGAAATTACATTATTAATTAATTCAGCTTTAAATAATGTAGGATTACCTCCTTCATTTAATTGAGGCACATTTACAAGAATATTTTTATTATCAATAAATCTTATATCTTCTAATCCACCCCAATATGTTGGAAATAATGGTAAATTATAATTATAATCTAATAAATTATATTGAAAATTTTCTATATCTAATTTATCTTCATACTTGATTTTTCCATTAATGATATAATAAATTGAATTAGAATTATTACCATACAAAGTAAATTGTTTTGACATATATTTTTTATAATTAACACACCTAACTAAAATATTAATATTTCCATCTTCTTCAATAAAAATAGACGGATTCATCTCAACATAACTATTTATATTATTATACTTATCCTTAAAACAAATTTGTGGAATAATAATCGGAACTATATCTTTTTTTGGAAATATTATCATAATATTTATTATTAATAATAATATTTAAATAATAATTATTATTAATACTTAAATTGTTTTATATATATGAAACAACATTTATAAAAGCATTTGTTCCATCAAATAAAATATTCATTGTTGCATAATTTGTTCCAGAACTAATTAAAGTAATAGGTGATGACAGGTTTGAATGATATGAAGAAGAATTTATATTTGTACTTATTGTTGCACTTCCTGAAGATGGACCATTAATTATCACAATTGCTTGACAAGCTGTTCCAAATATTGGTGTAAAAACAACTTGGTCTATGGTATCACCATTATTGAGATTAATAGTATAATATGATATTGGACTTGTTTGTGAAGGTATTGTTAATATATTTAAAGAAAATGTTGCAGTAGATAATATTGATGTGTCTATTCCATTTGGACCTGTTACACCTGTAGGTCCTGTTACACCTGTAGGTCCTGTTACACCAGTAGGTCCTCCTGATGGTCCTGTTGGTCCCATACATCCTCTTCCAGTAGGTCCAGTATAACTTGAACCTGTTTGACCTGTAGTTCCGCGCGGACCTATTTGTGAATATCCTGTGGGTCCTTGAGGTCCTTGAGGTCCTTGCACTTTTAAATTACAACATCTTTGAGCGCCAAAATATTGACTATAAGTTCCATAATATCTTGACATTATATATTAAATAAATATAAATAATTTTATTTTATTATATTTAATAATCTTTCTTTATCTATATTATTATAATCAAATAAATATTTATTACACCATTCTGTATTTTTATTTGTTAGAGATATATATAATTTTTCTTTTTTACAGCCTTTTCCTATACATTTATTTTCAATTAAAGCATCTTCTGGAATTACATAAAACTTACCATTTTTACAATTTAACCAATATAAATCATTGTCTCCTTCTTCATAACATTTATTTTTACATTTACCATTCATTCTACAATCATATTTTGTTAATGTGAAAGAATATGATGAGGTGTTATTGTGAGTCATTGTACCAACTTTTTCTTGAACTTTTTTTTGACCAATCATAAAATCATATACTAATCCTTCCATATCATTATTTTTAAATTCAATAAAATTTATTTTTGTTTCTCTCATAACACGATATTCTTGCTCTTGTTGTTGTGTCTTGCTTGTTGGAGTATCTAATGTTTTAAATTCAAATTTAGAATTTATTGTATAATAATATATTAGTTTATCAACTAAATTTTCTTTATTTACTTCATATTTGTTATATTTTGATTTTTGAGCGATTCCAATTGTTTTTAAACCATTAATTTCTCCATATGGTATTAACCACATTTTTTTATCTTCTTCACAAATACATATCACTAAACAATCATCATATTTTCCATTATTTAATCTAAAATAATATTGACTTCTCTCTGTTTTTTTATTTGTAGTTTTTACTTGAATTCCTACCCATAAATCTTCAATAATATCATTTTTTTTTATAACAATGTCTGCTTTACAACCATCAAATGATTTAATAGTTGTAAATTTATCTCCTATTAATGCAGTAAAATAATTAATACATTTAAATTCTTGCTCTGACGAAGATAATTTGTCATCATTAGAATGAAATTCTTTTAACTTAATACTAGTATTTTTATTTACACATTTTGGACAATTAATGCCTTGATTTAAAGTTGTAAAATTTTTATAACTTACTATATTTTCGTGTCCACATAATGCGTTATATTTTATTTTACAATTATTATTCTTATAAATTTCACTAAATTCTTCCTTAGTCATTATAACATTACAATTTTTTTCATAAAATTTGTTGACAATATCTTCATAAGATGGTATTTCTAACGCACAATTTCTACATTTCTTTCCTATTCCTTTAATAAATTCTTTAAAATTTATAGTATTATTATGTCCACAAGATGCGACATATTCCAATTTACTAAGTTGATTTCCATAATCTTCACTTATTAAGATACATTTATTTTGTGTGAATGTATCTTGAACCTGTGTGTAGGTATATTTAATAGGCATATCTTATATGTTCCAACTTCTTTATATTAGTTAAATATATATTTAATATTAAACTAATCAATTTTATAATAAATTATACCAAATATATATATTCTGTTATGCTAAATGATAACAATTATGAACTGGGTAATGGTGAAAGGCAGAGTTTTATTTCTCCAAGACTAGCTACATTATATTTTACAACAAGAGGCAAATCGTTTTCAAGATAAACCTCAATTTGTTGGCACAAATTAGTACATTTAATAAAATATCCTAAATTTTTAAGAGAGAACTCGCCTTGAATAATTTTTGATGAATCTTGTTTTAAAATAAATCCCATGCTTCCATCTGATTCAGCACGATGAATTTCAGCTGAGGCAAATTGTCCTGAGCATTTAAATATCAATTCATTACCTACTGATTGTATTTCTAATTTATCTGAAATACAAGAGAGATCACGAATAATCTTTTGAAAATCAGCAGAAGGTAAATTTATAATTGATGAAAATTTTACATCAGGATATTGCAGTTCTTCAGGCTCTGGCTCAATTAGACGAAGCTTTTGTGTCTTACATTGCTTAATTTCTCCATTCTCAAATTTAAGTGCTAAATGAGAAACAATTCCATCAACATAATCAGAATTTTCTATATAAATTGTTAATGTGTCATCATTATCAATTGAATTAATTAATTTAAATAAATGAAACATATTTACACCAATAATAATTTTTTCTTTTTTACATTCATAAACTTCAAAATTTTGTGCAGCTAAATAAAGATGTGCTAAAATAGTATGTGATTTATCCATATTAATAATACGAATTCCATCAGGTTCAAAAGTAATATTTGTTTCTAAAAGAATATCTTTCAAAGCAGTCATCAATGTTCTAAATGGTGCAATTTGAACTGTTTTAATAGTTAAAACATTTCCATCATTTTGAGGTATTATATGATTTTTATTTGAAAATGCGGACATTATACTAGTTTTTATTTTAAAAGCTTTAAATACTAATGAATTTAAATATTTAACGCATTATTTAATTAAATAATTAATTGGTAAATCTTATAATTTAATTTTTGGTACTTTTCTAGTTCCATGTCCATGTTTTTTCAAAGCTTTTTTTGCCATATTTAAAGCTTTTGAATTTGGTTTACATCCATTTTCTAAAATATTATAATCAACTGCGGCTGCTTTTCCTGCAGTAAGTGAACTTGCTAAACGTGCTATTCCCCAAGATTGTGCTGTTTGATTTGGTCTTGAACCTGAAGAAAAATATGCACCTTCTCCCTTGTTAATAATTTTTTCTAAAGATTTTTTTGAACATCCTGATGCTTTTGCTAATTCATTTGTTGCACCTATTTTATCAACATTATAAACTTTCATTGCTTTTATCACGTGTGGTGATTTTTTTGATTTAAAAGACGAAACTGTTTTTCGTGTATAAAACTTTCCTTTTTTATACAGACGTCTGGATTTCATAAGCTCTTTTCCTTGTTTTGTTCTATCTTTACGTGTTAGACGATTTGGTAAATATCTTAAAGTTATTTTCATTATATTTGTAAAACAATATAATTAATTTTATTTAAAGAAATTAATTATAAAATAATAAAAAACTTAAAAACATACGTTTAAAAAACTTAATGATAGAAAATACGACTGAAATTAAATGTTCAGAAACTTTAAAACAATTGCTAAATAAATATAAAGATAATGAATATATGACACAACGAATTTATAATCATGTTATTAATTATTTACCAAATACACTTGATAATGAATTAAAAAATCATGATAAACGGATTAATCGCAATAATTATTTAACAAATGAACAAAATATTTTTATACAAGTTTTTTTAAGTAAAAATAAATACTTTTATTTACCAAATAATAACTTTTTTTATGAATATGATGGTAACAAATATTTAATTGTTAAAGAAGATGATGTTATTCATAAACTTCTCTCTACTATTTCAAATGATAGAATTCTTTTACAATGGAAACACAAAACAAAAACAAATATTATTAAACAAATCAAAGATAGAAGTCTTTTTAGTTCAATACCTGAAACAGATACAATTCAAAATGTGTTGAATGTTATTTATCCATCTTTTTTTTCTTCTAAAAACTCAGCTAAATATTTTTTAACTATTATTGGAGACAATATACTTAAAAAAAATACACAAATTATTTTTTTAGGTAGTCAAAAAATGAAACAATTTTTAAATGAAATTGACAATGTTGCTTGTGTTTCAATAGGAAATGGTAATTCAACTAATAATTTTATGACAAAATATCACGAAAATCATTCTTATGAAAATTGTCGTTTAGTTAAAATAAATGAAAATTTTTCTAACGTTGTTTGGAGAGAATTACTTAAAAAAATTGGTCTGGATTTACTTTGTATTGCAACACATTATTCTAAACGTTATGAAAATTCAGATAAGTTTATTGAAAATAAATCAGATGATGAATTAAAAAATTATACTTACTATCTTAAAAATACAACTCATAATAAAATTGTTTCTGAGTTTTGTAGTAAATATATTATTGAAGCTATACCAGAATATAGAATGGAATGGAAAAATTTACATTTCATTTGGAAACAATTTCTTTCTAGTTATAATTTACCTAATGTTATTTATTCAAATACATTGAAAAATATTATTAAAGATAAATATACTTATGATGAAGCAACTGATTCATTTCTTGGAATAACAAGTAAATATTTACCTGTTCATAGTGATTTTATTAAATTTTGGGAAACTACAATAACTATTTTAAATATACAAGAAGAAAATGAATTATTAATTGATTATGAACTTGAAATTGATGAAATTTGTTCTCTTTTTAAATCATGGGCTAAACAAAATTCTGATAAATTAATGTCAAATGGAAATATCAGTGAAGAAAATGTTTTAAAAATTCTTAAACATTTTTTCTCATCTGTTGAAATTATTGAAGATAAATTTGTTTTAAATGTAAATTGTTCATTATGGAATAAGATTGAAGATATTACTAATTCATTTAATTATATAAAAAAACAAATTATTTGTGACAATAAGTTTGCTCTTATTTCATTTGATGATGTTTATAATTATTATTACAAATATTGTAGTAATAACTTATTAAATTTCATTGTTAGTAAAAGATTTTTTGAAAAATATTTATATGTAATGTTATCAACTCATATTGTATATGAAAAATTTATTGAGACTGAATGGATAAATGATACAAATTTAAAATTACTTAAATAAATTATATTGTAAATAATAAAATTACATTATAATTTATTTATGCTGCATTACCTGCCACAAATTGAAGACCAACTCCAGATGTTCCTACACCTTGACCATCATATGAAGAAGGAGATAAAGCACCCATTCCTCCTCTCATTTTACGACTTCCTTTACGTCCCTTACGACCATTTGTTCCCTTCTTAATAAATCCAAAATGTCCCTTCTTAGTTATATATCCAGCTTTCACAAGACGTTTCTCTCTCTTTGCAGTATTATGTTTTTTTCTAGAAACAATACGACCATGTTTGTTCATCATTAAGGCAGGTTTAGTAAGACCACCACTAGTTTTTTTTGCTGTTCCGTGCCAAACTTGGGCACGTGTTCCTGTAGTTTTTTCGAATGTCATTATAAGATAAAATGAGAAAATATTTATTTTGTTAAATGATTAATTCACCTAAATAATTACGCAATTTATTAAGTTGGGACTGGTGTACAAGAATATGCAATGTTATTTTTATCAATTACCATAGGTAAACCGACACCAGACGAATTTGGAACAGCTGCACCACCTTTATATTTTTTATTTCTACGTGTTAATTTTACACATCTATATTTTTTTGATTTTTTTATACATTTTTTCGATTGTCTTTTTGTATTTTTTTTAAATATTTCATTATTAATTATCAATATATTTAAAATCTATTTACTGGTGGTGAACCACTTCCTCCAGGCATTCCTTCCATTCTTCCTAAATAATTCACATTTAAAGGTTGTCCTAAATAAAAATTACCATATTGTATTTTACCACCCTTTGAATAATTCACAATTTGTGAAATTCTTCTATTATTTGAAACTCTTGCGGAAGGAGAATCTGAACCACTAATAAATTTATCATACTTATCTTGAACACATAAACATTTTACTTCTGAAGAATTTGGAAATAGAGCATTGTATTGAGCTACATAATTTATTACACGTGCTGAAGATGACTTTTTACCTGGTGTAAATTGTCTTTGAGAATGCATATTATTACTATTTATTTTTATTTTTAAAAAATAAAATTGATTTAAAAAATAAGTTAAAACTAAAATTACATATTATACAACAATGAGTTCTATAAAGACTGACCCAACTGATTTATTCTTTGATGTTCAACAGAAGACTGATAAGCAGCATATTTTAGACAATCCTGATACATATATTGGCTCTGTTGAATGCATTGATGCAGATGTATGGATTATGAGTGAAGATGGTACTAAAATTATTGAAAAAAATATTAATTATATTCCTGGTCTATTTAAATTATTTGATGAAGGTATTGTTAATTGTCGTGATCATGTTGTTAGAATGAAAACAAAAGTTGACAATAAGACTGAGAATGCGTTGCCTGTCACTCATATCGATGTTACTATTGAAACTGATGGAACTATCACGATGATCAATGATGGAAATGGAATTGATGTAGCTGAAAAGGATGGAATTTGGATTCCTGAATTAGTGTTTGGACATCTTAGAACATCTACAAATTATAATAAAGATGAAAAGAAAATTGTTGGGGGAAAAAATGGTTTTGGATTTAAGCTTGTTCTTATTTGGTCAACATATGGACGCATTGAGACCGTCGACCATATTCGTGGTCTTAAATACATTCAAGAATATAAAAACAATTTAGATGAAATTTGCAAACCAATAATTACTAAATGTAAAAATAAACCATATACTAAAATTACTTTTAAACCTGATTACCAAAGACTTGGAATTCATGGACCTTCTACAGATGTTATTGCTTTGTTGCGCAAACGTGTTTATGATATTTCAGCAATAACTGATAAAAACCTTAAGGTTAAATATAATGATGGATTGGTTCCAATTAAAAACTTTCAACAATATATTGATATGTATATTGGTGATAAAGCAACTGCACCTCGTGTTTATGAAGAAAATGGAGAAAGATGGGAATATGCAGTTGCTTTGACACCAACAAATGAGTTTGTACAGATTTCATTTGTTAATGGAATTCACACAGCTAAAGGTGGAAAACATGTTGAATATATTTTAAATCAAATAACCAGAAAATTAGTTGAGTTTATTGAAAAGAAAAAGAAGGTTAAGGTAAATCCTAATAGCATTAAAGAACAACTAATATTATTCTTGAGATGTGATATTGAAAATCCTGCATTTGATAGTCAAACTAAAGATTATATGAATACACCTTCCGCAAAATTTGGTTCTAAGTGTGAAGTTACAGATAAATTTATTGAAAAAGTTGCTAAAATGGGTGTTATGGATGCAGCTTGTGCCTTGACTGAAGTTAAAGAGAATAAAGCTGCAAAAAAAACAGATGGCGTTAAAAGTAAATCTGTTCGTGGTATTCCTAAATTGACAGACGCAAATTGGGCTGGAACTGATAAATCAAATGATTGTATTATTATCTTTTGTGAAGGTGATTCAGCTAAAACAGGTATTATTTCAGGATTATCATCAGATGACCGTAATACAATAGGTGTTTATCCAATGAAAGGTAAAATTTTAAATGTTCGCGGTGAACCTGTTAAAAAAATTTCTGAAAATAAAGAAATTGCTGAAATTAAAAAAATATTAGGATTGGAAATCAATAAAAAATATAATACAATTGAAGATGTGCATAAACATTTACGTTATGGAAAAGTGATATTTATGACTGACCAAGATTTAGATGGAAGTCACATTAAAGGATTAGGTATTAATCTATTTCAATCTGAATGGTCTAGTCTTACTAATATTGATGGATTTATCGGATTTATGAATACTCCTGTCTTGAAAGCTAAAAAGGGTTCATTGGAATTAGAATTCTATAATGATGGAGAATATAATGAATGGAAAGAAAATAATGATATTAAAGGATGGAATGTTAAATACTATAAAGGATTAGGAACAAGTACAGACGCAGAATTTCGTGAATATTTTGAAAAAAAGAAATTTATTGGATTTGAACATACTAAAAAAAGTGATAATGCAATTGATATGGTTTTTAATAAAAAGAGGGCTGATGATAGAAAAGATTGGCTTAAATTGTATGACAGAACTGCTTATCTTGATACAACTAAGATAAATGTTTCATATGAAGAATTTATTGATAAGGAATTAATACATTTCTCAAAATATGATTGTGATAGAAGTATTCCTAACTTAATGGATGGTCTTAAGATTTCACTTAGAAAAATATTATTTTCATCATTTAAAAAGAATTTAACAAATGAAATTAAGGTGGCACAGTTTTCAGGATATGTTTCTGAGCAGTCGTGTTACCATCATGGTGAAGCTAGTTTAAATGCAGCTATTGTTGGAATGGCTCAAAATTTCGTTGGTGCAAATAATATCAATCTGTTGTGTCCAAACGGACAATTTGGTACTAGAATGCAAGGAGGAAAAGATAGTGCATCTGAAAGATATATATTTACACAATTAAATAAAATTACTAGAAGTATTTTCTCAATTGCTGATGATAATATTTTAAATTATTTAAATGATGACGGGACACTAGTTGAACCGATTTATTATGCACCAATTATTCCAATGGTTTTGGTAAATGGATCTAAAGGAATTGGAACAGGGTTCAGCACTGACATTATGTGCTACAATCCATTAGAACTTATAGATTATATTAAAAATAAATTATTGTCAATTGAGGATGATATTGAGTTTATGCCTTATTATGAAGGTTTCAAGGGAAATGTTACAAAAATTACGGATGATAAATTTCTAATTAAAGGATTATATGAAAAATTAGCTATTGATAAAATAAAGGTCACTGAACTTCCTGTTGGACATTGGACTGAAGATTTTAAAGAATTAATTGAAAATTTAATTGAACCAGGAGTTGACAAAGATGGAAAGAAAATTTCTGCAACCATTAAAGATGTTGTTGACATGAGTACAGATAAAATAGTTGATTTTACTATTACATTTGTGAAAGGTAAATTAGAAGAACTTGAAAAATTAAAGGGAGATTATGGATGTAATGGTGTTGAAAAGATATTAAAATTATATACTACTAATAGCACAACAAACATGCATCTATTTGATGCAGATGATATTCTTCAAAAATACAATAAAGTGACTGAAATTATTGATTCATATTATGAAACAAGATTAAAATTATATAAAACTAGAAAAGAATATATGATTGAAGCTTTGGAAAAAAACCTTATTTTATTATCAAATAAAGCAAAATATATTAAAGAAAATTTAGATGGAACTATTGATTTACGTAAAAAAAAGAAAGAACAAGTTATTGAGATGCTTGAATCAAAAAAATATGATAAACTTGAAGGTGATGAAGATTATAAATATCTTGTAAAAATGCCTATGGATTCAGTAACAGAAGAAAATGTTGAAAAATTGTTAAAAGATAAAGCAAACAAAGAATTAGAACTAGAAACAATTATGAAAATGACTATTAATAAAATGTGGATTACAGATCTAGATAATCTTAGAGAACAATATATTGATTATAAAGACGAACGAACAAGACTAATGAATTGTAAAGATAAAAAGAAAAAGGTTGTATCAAAAGGTCCTATTAAAAAAAATGTAAAGAAACAAATTATGGTTATTGAAGAAGATTAAAAATAGATATAGTTATAAACTTATTACAATATTAATTAAATATTTTTTTATGTAATTAATTATTTAAATACTTATCATATTATCATATTTGATAAAGATGCTTAATAATATTTCTAAGCAAAGAATAAAATAAAATTTACAATGAATATTATTCTTTCAAAGTAAAAAATAGAGAGAAATATTAAATTAATCAATCCTTAAGATTATTTTTTAATATTTCATCAATTGCCTTTTCATTATATTTCTCTCCACATTCCAGATATAAAAATAAATTTCTTAAATTATTTTTATCAAACATTCGTTCAAAGCTATTTAAGAAGCACCAATCTTTATTTTGTAAAGCAAAGTCAATTAATTCTTTTGTAGTTTTATTTAAAAATATTATTGCATTTTTATCTTCTTTAAACCAACCACTTTTGCTTTGCGCTTGAATATTCTCTCTAACCTGGATTATTACCTTTGTTTGAGGAAATAATTCTTTAAAATCTTTTAAATAATTTATATTTCCTGAATCATATCTTATTTCTTTAAATCCCCAAATATTTGTTGACGCATTATTTTTAAACATATTGATAATTGTTATTTTTATTAATTGTATGATTTGTGAATAATTATATGAATTATACCATGATGGTTTTATATTTTTTTCAACTATTTCTTTATAAGATGCAGGTTTATAATGTCCTGGAACATAATCATTTGTTGAATTTTTAATTCTTCTATAAAACTCAAGCAATGAATTTATTGCACCATAGTTCTCTCCACAAATATTGCTGTCAGGTATTGTATTTATTATTCTCTGCAATGTTGTTGAGCCTGAACGTCCTGTGGCACATATTAGAATTATTTTATCTTCCATACTTATTAATATTATTGTAAATAAGTATTTAAATTATTATACTTTTTTAAGAATAAAGCATTTAAAACCATGGCTTTAATTCTAATTGTCTATCATTATTGCTTGTCATAACAGGTGGCGCAATTGGAACAACTAATGTACTTACATCATCAATATATTTCATATATCCTTGTGCTTCACTATAAACTTGTTTAATACAATAATCTAATACAATCTTATTTAGCTCAATAATTTGTTGTTGAAAATTATTTGGTTGATTTGCTGAGTGCTGTAAAAAAACACTCCTCATTATTATTTTAAGTGAATCGCAATCTTGAGAACCAATTACATATTGTCCATTTGATCTATCATATACACCAGCTCTAATACCATTTTGAATCATATTAATGTTTTGTTGAGAGAAAAATGCAAGAGATAAAGATGTTGAACTCCATAAACCTTCTGTTGCATTCCTAAATGTTGCACATTGATTTGCTGGTATTTTATCATACATTTGAAATAAAGCTGAAGTATTAGGGGTTTTAATATCTATACGTCCGTTATTTACTTTATTCATTTATATTATTCAAATAGAAAAAATTATATTATTAATTTTATATGGAAGGATTTCAAAAAATTGTTATTTTTTCTGCAATAATAATTTTAATTATTGCTTTAGTAATTATTGGTACATCATTGTCTTATGCTAAAGGTCAAAACTGGCCACCTATGACTCCAGAATGTCCTGACTATTGGAGAGTATCAGGAAATTCAAAATGTATTAATGTTAAAGATTTAGGAACTTGCCCTCCAAAAAGTAACAATAAACATTTAAGAATGAATTTTAATATTCCTGCTTTTTCTGGTTCACAAGGCAATTGTAATAAATATACATGGGCAAATAAATGCGGAATAAGTTGGGACGGCATCACATATGGTGTGGATAATCCTTGTCAAACAACTGTATAAATATTATGAATATAAAATATACAAAACAAACTATATGTAAACATTATAAATATAAAATTAGTTATATGTATAATGACAACTTTCATTAAAAATATTAATAAACTACCATATGAGATTATCGATTTAATTAAAGAATATATTCCTAAAAAAACAATGGTATTTGTTAATAAAGAAAATTATTTATTATATCATCATATTATAAAAAAAAATATTACAAATTATGAAAAATATATTAGAGATACAATCAGAAGAGACAATGAATTTGTGTTTAATTTAATTCTTAGAGAGAATTATGATAAATGGTGTGAAATTAAACAATATAGATATAAATGTATGATTTTTATCAATTATATTTATTTTACAATTAATTATTGTATTGAAAATGATTCTAATAACTGCCGAAATATTATTAATGATTTTTTTAAAGAACATGGATTAGGTAAAAACACACATAAAAAGAATGTTATTAAATATATAAGATGGAAGGATTAAATATTAATAAAATTCTAAACAGAGATGATAAAGCTTCATATATCAAAGAATTATTACACGAATTTGAACTTAACAAACATAATATACTATTTAAAAAGGGAATTTATATTTATGGTGATCCTGGAACAGGAAAAACTACATTTGTTTCAAGTATTTTAAAAGAATTAAATTATGATATTATTAAATATGACGCAGGTGATATAAGAAATACTTCAGTCATTGAAGACATTACAAAACATAATATGTCAGATAAAAATATAATGAGTTTGTTTAATAAAAAAACACAAAAAATTGCTATTATTATGGATGAAATTGATGGAATGAATAATGGAGATAAAGGTGGTATTAATACATTAATTAAACTTATTAGACCTAAAAAAACTAAAAAACAAAAATTAGAAGAAGTTACCATCAACCCGATAATATGTATTGGAAATTATAGAGTTGATAAAAAAATTAAAGAACTTATGAAAGTTTGTAATACGATTGAACTTAAAACACCTGATTTATTACAAATAACTACAATTGTTGACTTATTACTTCCATCAGTAGAGTGTAATATTAAAAATAAAATATCTAATTTTGTACAAGGAGATTTAAGAAAACTTAATAGTATTTTAATTTTACATAAAAATAAACCAGATATTTTAAAAAATGAAATTATTGAAAATATATTACAAATTAAATCATATAGCGATGACACTAAAAAAATTACAAATAAACTTATTAATAATTATTATACATTAAAAGAACATACAAATGTTATGAATGAAACTGACAGAACTAGTGTTGGACTTTTATGGCACGAAAATATTATTGATGTTATTGATAAAATAGATAAAAAGCAATCTATACCATTTTATATTAATCAATTAGAAAATATTTGTTTTGCTGATTATATTGATAGAATAACATTTCAAAAACAAATATGGCAATTTAATGAAATGAGTTCTCTCATAAAAACATTTAAAAATAATAAATTATACCATGAAACATTTTCTAAAAAACAAAAATACAACCCACTAGAAGTTAGATTTACAAAAGTTTTGACTAAATATTCAACCGAATATAATAATTCACTTTTTATACAAAAATTATGTCAAAAATTGGCAATGGACAAAAAAGACTTATTTGGTTTTTTTATTGATCTTAAAAATAACAGAGAAGATGCTGAAATTGTTAATTTATTAGAAAATTATGAAATTGGAAAACTGGATATTAATAGAATTTATAGATATATAGAAAAATACATTAAAGAAAATGCATCAGGAATAATTGATAAAGAAATAGAAGATGAACTTGATGATGATGATGAAAGTTGTGAAATATAAATTATTTTAATGTTAAATATATAAATATTATAGTATTATTTTTATTGTAATACTATAATATGTTAGGTATTCAATATAATCCTGAACCTCCACGTGTCTGGTCAAGAGTTCAAAGAAGATGCACATCTACAATAGAGTCAAGTCCATTTGTTTATGTTCCTCTTCAAACTAAAACAATTTTATATGAAAACGCAATATACAACGAAAAACAATATTATAAAGGAAATATTCTACAATATAAAGGAAATAGTTCACGTTTAACAAAAAATCAACAATATTCACAAATTGTAAATGGATTTGGTAGTAGTAGAAAAAAATCATATGCAACACAAACTGAAACATACACAAATCCAAATACAACTGGACTTTTAAGAATAAATTATACTGAAATACCATTTCCTAATACTTTAGTCGGTAAACCTAATAATATTTCAGGTCCTTATCAATATAATATAACTAATCCTAATAATTGTAATACAACTTCATTACAAGACGGAGGAACATTAATATGTAATGCTTACGCTGACCCTTGTACTGGTAAAATTATTAAAAAAACTGAACAACAAATATGTTTTCCAACTTATTGTTCAGATGTTCCAGGACAAATACAAAATTTATGTTGGAATCCTAAAATAAATACATTTTTTCCAAGACAAACCTTAACCATGAATAACAGTGGAAGTAAATGGCCTGAAGGCTATAAAGAATTTGTCAGCGCAATTAATCTTTCACCACCTGTATTGGTATTAGTGTATAGCAATACAACCTCTCTTCAACTTTCTTGGTCAATAAATTATTGTAAAATAATGCCAGTTACTAGTTTTAAAATTTATATAAATAATGTACTATATAAAATTATTCCCAATGCAAATTTATATACAATTACAATAAATATTACTAATAAATCTAGTTTTACAATAACATCATTAAGTGGAAAATACGAGTCTAATAAATCTAATATTATCACATATGACCCAAATACTACAGGTAATTCTACAACAGATGACCCTTTTATTGATCCAGGAGTAGGTGATACTATAACTTATACTTGTAAACAATATAATGATATCATGCAAAATAATACAATTATTCAAATCTCAACTTATTTACTTCACTATATTTCAAATATTAATAATGTTAATGATACAACTACGGTCTCATTAGATACATTAAATAATCTCAATGTTGAATTAATTAAATTAAAAAACAGTTTAAATGTAAATTCTTGTTATTTAAATATAATTCCTATTTTTACAAATATTTTATATTCAGTTAAAAATGGATATGATTTAAAACATGACCTAAAATCAGCCAATTTAAATATGATCGATTATCGTCATAATTCTGAAATATTACTTAATACTGATTTATTACAAAAATATTTAACTGAATTATCAACACAGCAAAGATTTGCAGAATTAAATATTACAGCTACATCAGCAACATTGAAACCAAAATATAAAAAGTATCACGAACTCTATGATATTCCAGAGAATTTAAATTATGACCCAGTCAAATTATTATTTGTTGAATCATTGTTATAAGTTAGTTAAAATTTTTGTAAATTAATATAAATAAGTTAAATTTCTCTATTAAATATTTTAGAACAATCATCTGTATACAATTAGAAAAATATATACAATACCTAATTAAATAGTTTATCTTATAATTATTAAATTTGGTTAAATATATATATATATATATAATATATGGAACTATTATCGAAAGATTATCCACCTGATGTAATTAGTGTTACTCAACATGCAACTAAATTAATTTACAATTCAAATATTGATACAACATCTGTTAAAAATGTTGTTCTTATACATAATCAAGTCGCAGATTATATGACTTTTGTCAATGGATGTAATTCTAATTCTTTTCCTATTGTTTATGATTTTTCTTCTGAAAAAACAGAATTATTACAATTACTTAAAGAAAAATTTACGTCTATACAACGTGTCGCGTTTGTATTTCATGGTTCCGAATCTACACGTTTTCTAGACCAAGAATATTTATTTACTGAACAGGATTTAATAAATCCAGATAATTTTAGCGATAATCTTCAATTTATGATTAATCTTGCAAATTCATTTCATATTAAAAATATGGATTTTTTAGCTTGTAATACTCTGCAACACGAGAGTTGGAAATCTTATTATAAAATATTAGAAAGTTCAACAGGTGCAGTAGTAGGTGCATCCAATGATTTAACTGGTAATTTAAAATATGGTGGTGATTGGATAATGGAAAATACACAAGAAGAAGTGCAATCAATTTATTTTACAGATGAAATTCTTAATTATCAATATTTACTTAACCCTATTATATTAAATTCAGTTAAATATTCTTATAGCGATACAACAGCAACAGCAACAGTAATAGGATTTTCACTTCCACCTTCTTTATGGAATTTAATAATACCTAATTCTATAACTGTTAATAATATAACTTACAATGTGACTAGCATTGGTATTTCTGCATTCCGGTCATGCACCTCTCTGGCAGCGGTGACTATACCAGTTGGGGTGACTAGTATTGGTAATCAGGCATTCTATCAATGCACCTCTCTGACAGCGGTGACTATACCAAACGGGGTTACTAGTATTGAGTATCAGACATTCGTATATTGCTACTCTCTCACAGCAGTGACTATACCCTCATCAGTGACTAGAATTCTTGATAATGCATTCCAAGCATGCACCTCTTTGACACAAATAACTATACCAGTCGGGGTGACTAGCATTGGTATTGGTGTATTCGCAACATGCACCTCTCTCACAGCGGTGACTATACCAGTCGGGGTGACTAGTATTTTAGATAGTTTATTCAATGGATGCACCTCTCTGACAGCGGTGACTATACCAGTCGGGGTGACTAGCATTGGTTATATGTCATTCTATGGATGCACCTCTCTGGCAGCGGTGACTATACCAGTGGGGGTGACTATTATTAAAAGTTATGCATTCGCATCATGCTCTTCTCTCACATCAGTGACTATACCCTCATCAGTGACTAGTATTAATGGTGATGCCGCATTCGCTACATGCTCCTCTCTTGCGGAAGTAAATTGGACAAATCCTGCATTATTAACTTCAATCAAAAGTAATACATTTTTAAATTGTTCTCAAATAACAACTGTAACATACTACAACACTGCAAATAATACAAGCTTACCTATTGTTTTAAGAACTTATACATACGGTAATAGTAATCCAACAATAATTTTTCAAGTAAATAAATTAATACCAACAATTTCAAATTTTGAAATTCCTGTAAAAACATATGGAAATATACCATTTACAATCGTATCTCCAACTTCAAACAGTCCTGGTTTATTTACTTATACTAGTTCTAATACAAGTGTTGCAACTATTTCTGGAAACACAATAACAATTTTGGGAGCAGGTAGTTCTATAATTGAAGCAACTCAAGCCGCTACAGATGTATATTATAGTAATACAATTATGACAAATTTTAATGTTTTATCAAAAACAACTCTAATAACTGCGCCAATTTCATTAACTAAAACTTTTGGAGATTCTTCATTTCAACTTATTTCTTCTTCAAATAACAATGAAGCACCTTTTATATATAGTTCTTCTGATACAACAGTTGCAACAATATCAAATTTAGGAATTGTTACAATCATTGGAGCTGGAACCGCTAATTTAATTACATCTCAAATTTCTTCTACAAATTATACATCTAGTTTTACAACAAGTATTTTAACTATTTCAAAGCAAACTACATTAATAACTATAGAAAATCCTATATTTAAAACTTTAGGAGATCCTGCTTTTCAACTTTTATGTTCTTCAAATAATAATGAATCATTATTTATATATATATCATCTAATACAGAAGTTGTTACAATAACTGATTTAGGAATAATTTCCATTATAGGAACTGGAACCTCAATTTTAACTATATCTCAAAATGAATCAGCAAATTATACATCAAATGTTTCTACATTTAATTTAAGTATAATTACTAGTGATAAAACAAATTACTCAATAAATATGGGACTTCAAAACATGACTAAACAATTTAGTGGATATTTAGAGGATAGTTCATTAGATAAAACAACTAATTCATATGATTTTTCACTACCAATTTCCAATTATAGTCGTGATTATTTAATTGATAGTGAAAATAATTCATTTAGAGGATATTTTGCTGTTAATTCATTAGGTATAATAACTAATATATATGATTTATCACAACAAATATCTAATTATAAATGGAAGGATATATTTTTAAATAGTAATGAAAATATTATATATAATTCATTTTCGGAAACATTTAGTAATAGTATAATTATTGATACAACTTCAAATATATTTTTTCAATCATTAAGTACGCAGAATAATCAAGCCATACTTTTTAATAATTCATTTAAAACCCAATATGTATCTATAGATGGAATTGTAGAAAATATTACAGAAGTTGGAATTAATATTTTTGTAAATATAATTATAGATACTAATAGTATAATGAGTACTAGTCAAACTATCTACTTAGAAGAGCTTAACGTTGCTATTACGGCAATGCTTGGTCATTTCGATGACATGGTGACACCTGCCCCTTTTACTGCTGATGCAGTTGCGTCAATCAGTGTTCCTGTTAATATTCTTCAAGACACATTTTTATACCAAACTGATGCTGTAGATCTTGATGATATTATTGCGAATGATATTCACTATAGATTTGTGTATGATCCAGTGAACAAACCTTTTGGTAATCCTGATGTGTTGGTTAACACACAAGTGATTCAAGGAGCAATTGATGCTGGCGCAAACTTAAATAGTGCTTCTGATGATTTTCTTCGTTACATCGCATTTAAATTATTTGGTACACCACTTGGTGTTGATTTAATTGCGAATGAAAAAGAAATTTTAGATGCGCTCAGTGAATCATTCACAATTAATCTAGACGCAAAATTAATATCAATTGCTTCTGAAGGAGTATTAGATAGAAGTGTGATTATAAATAATCCTTCCAAAAAGGTTATGGATGTGCTTATACTAACACAACCTGGACGTTTTGCCGATATTTTACAATATGCTGTGGATGGTGAACCTTCTTGGTTTAAAGTGCCATTAGCAGTTGGTGATATTGTATATATGCAAGTAGTTATGAATCCTGCAACTGATCAACATCTTCTCACTAATTTACCTTCCGCAATATTGGCTAGAAGTTATAATTTGAAATTAATTGCTTCTGCTGCTGTTGTGGCTTAAATTCTATCATTTAATATATAATATTTATTTTAGAAAAGTATTTACACATAAAAACATTATAATTTATTTAATAATAATGTTTTTAATCAATTAATTAATTTTATTTTTTACTCTGAATTTCTTTTATTCTTGCGTCATATTTAGAGTTCCATTCATAACAAGTTCCATCCATATTTTGAACATGTTGATGAGACTTGTATTGTGATGGATTTGTATAAAACAACACAGAAGAACCATTTTTACTTTTTTTACATTCACCTGTTGCAAGAGCCACTTTAAAAAATAAATCCTCGTCTTTTGTGCCTACTTTACTTTTGTAATAACAACCAGTTTCTGCATCTCTGATATTTGAACCTAATCCGCCAGATGTGGTATATACAACAACTTTGGTTCTTTTAAGATTACCATCAGAACGAGGACTCATTCTCCAAATCACATTGTATCCTCTATCTAATCTTTTTGTATCTTCAATAAATTTATAATTATCCATTGATTCAGACAAAAAATCAGAATCATCATACGCCGGATTAAAATTATCTGTATATTCCATTTTATGTTGATATTTTATTTAATTAAAATATCTTTAAGCGCTTTTATTTATAATATTATTTAAAGAATATCAGGGGAAGACTGTGAAAGTTGAATATGTTTTATACTGTCTACTTGTAGTGTTCTCTCTTTAATTTTTTCTTGAATTCTTTCATTTACAATTTGTTTAATTTTATTTTCAAAATAAGAAACTTGTTCTTTTAATTGATTATTTTCTACTGATAATTGTTGTAATAATAAACTTTGTTGATTTATAGTATTTTGTGCCGCCTGAGGATAAGAACTCATATTTATTTTATTAATAGTGTTGTTATATTCTGTTTGTTTGATTGTGTGTTCTTTAATCATTTGTTGTCTTTTCTCTCTTATTTCATTAAGTTGTTTTGTAACATCTGGTTTATGAATAGTCTTACCAGGTTCATACGCATCTAATAATGCATCAATATCTTTCATAAAAAATTGTAATATTTCTGGTTCTTTAATCATGTCAGTTGGAATTATTGGTGATTCATTCATATTAGGATTTGGTCCCTGTTGTAATAATTCTTTTTTATCAAATGAATTATGATTATGTGAAAATACTAAAATTGTTTTTTTTGAATCTAACTGAACAAATGGAATTGTATAATCTTTTAAAAATTTTCTCTCTTCGGCAACAGAAGAAATATCATCAAATTTAGTTTTACTTAATAATTCTCTTTTAAAAGCAAATGTTGCAGCAGTAGAATGATTTGGACCATATGGACCAAACTGTATCATCTTATTAATATGTTTAAAATAAATAAGCATTGCGCTTGACCCTGCGCACAAGGCTTTTTTATTACTTATTAACATTTCAACAGCATGACTTATTCTTTCAGGAGGATAGTAATCATCATCATCCATATAAATAATAATTTCACCTTTTGATTTTTCATTTAATAAATTACGCTTTTTACCTAAAGTCATTTTTTCATCATATTTAAAATATTTTACTTGAGGAATATGTGTAACAAGTTCTTCTATTTTATCTGTTCCATCATCTACAATTATCCATTCAATTTTATCTTTTGGATATGTTTGATGTTCAAAACACTTTATCATAATAGGTATGAAAGGTCTTCTATTAAAAGTTGGAGTACATACACTAATAAATGGATATTTAGATTTATGTTTGTTATCTTTATTTCTCATTTATATAATTAATTAATATTTATTTAAGTATTATTTATGATATAATTTTTTACCAATATTTTTTAATTCTTTTGATAAACTTCCGCCTTTTTGTTCACCAAATAATAAATGATATAGCAATCCGTGTTTTACCTTTATTGGTTCTTTAAAACTACACGTTTTTTTAGCTTGAATAAAACTCGTCAAAGATGATAAATTTTCTTTATTTACAGGTTTAAATATATCAATTGCAATTATTCCAAAATGAATTAAGACTAATACTATTATTGAAAATATACCAGGAATAGTTCCTAATTTAGTAAATGCACTTACCATCACTAGAAAACTGAATACACCCATGATAAGGGTTTTATAATATTTAAATACATATTGAATTATTTCTATAGATGTAATAAGTTTACCATTTAGCTCTGCTTTATATGTTATATTAGTAAACATACACCAAAACATTGCTAATGAAGAAATAACTGTAAAAAGAGGAAAACAAAAGAAAAATAAAATAATAAATAAAATAACTAAACATATTCCACAAAAATAATTAAATGGACTAAATAATCCAACTTCTTCCCAATTTGGGTTTCCTGTTCTAGTATCATTTGTATTTGTTTTAAAAAACCATCCCATGTTGGCAAACCATAAATAAATTATATATAAATTATCAAACATAAAAATAAATGTAGATATTACACCAATAATTATTGGACCAAATAAAATGAGCAATACTTCTGGTAAACTATTCAACATATTTAGAATAGTGTTAAACGCCGAATAATTAAATTGAATTACTGATTCCATTATTGAAATAAAATAGTTTGCTAAAAAGTTAGAATTTGGTTCATTTTTATATTCTCGAAACATATCTAAAATTTTATTTGAAGAATTGTATTCATTGTAAGGAAAATTTATTTTCATTGATAATGCAGGGTCTGTAAATGTACTAAAAATATTTATTTTAATTGGTTCAATATGTGGTTTTGTTTCTTCATATGGATAACAATGAATATTTGTTGGTAATATGTTAGATTGACCTAATTTACATGCGTATAATAATAAACCACTTGTTCCATAGTACATTGCAATAATAACAAATAAAACTATTACTGTTATGATAAAACCACCAATATTAGAAATTAAATTAGGTTGATTTGATGAACTTGGCTGGTCTTGTTTTTCATCAATTGCAGAGGTATCACTTGATTCTGACATTACTTATAATAAATTGATATAAAATATTTGAATTACTTATTTATTTACTAAAATGCAAAATTCAGTTTATATTTTTATATCAATTTATATTATATGAAATTACCAACAAAAATAATTTTGGCAATAATTAGTTTTATTTTAGTTATATTAATATTTAAATGGGTTGATTACTTAGCTATTAATAATTACATTATTGAATCTTTCACTTCAACAAGTCATACAGTTGATTTACCTTTAACAACATCATATAGTTGTAAAAATTTTTGCGGTCCAACATCAAGATGTTCTATGACAGGTCATCAATGTTTGGCAGATATCGACTGTCCAGGTTGTCAACCAAATTCACCTCATCTAAAATCAAATAATAATGTTCCTGGAGACAATGCTGCAGGAAAATTAACAATAGGTGTAACACCAAGATATTCATCTTTAACAAATGGTTATGGAACACAAGAAACTATAATTACTTCAAACATGTATTCTAAACCTTTAATGCCTAATTTTGGTGTAAATACTTGGATAGATAAATTTAATAAAGAGCAAATGCTTTTTAATAAAAGATATAAAGCTTTTGATATACCAAATTATCCAGAAAGATATAGTTTAACAGGTGAATTCATTGAAGATGGACCATTTGCTTCCAATGCAAGTCTTCCAGAAAAATAAAATTAACTATTTTATCTATTTTATCTATTTTATCTATTATTACTTTTTTGCGATTTTCTTACTTTTCAACTAATATTTCTTTTGAAATTTTTGCAATTATTTTTTCTTCTTTTTCAAAATCATTGTCACCAGAACCTCCCATAGATTCTACAATAATTTTATTATATTGATCTGAAAATTTAGATACAGATTTGCTGCAATCAGGATGTGCTTCTTTAAATTTTGGTAATAATCTCGCATTTTTAGAAGCAACTCTTTTTACTAATTTGTGCATTTTTTGTTTGGTTTCATCTTTTTCCCATTTATTTTCATCTTTAACATAAAGAGTTTCTCTCTTCTTATCAGTGCAATGAACAGGTCTTTGTGTAATATCAAGTTCTTTAAGATTTTTAACTATTATGTTTGAAATTCCTTCTACATATCCTATTTCTCCAACTCTCTCTAAATCAGTTAATTGTAATTTAATTGAATCAATAAAATCCATTATATTCATTGCATCTTTACATGTTTCATTTAAAAAGAATTGTAAATTAAATGTTTTATTGTGTGAATTATTATTACAATTAATATTATTAGTTCCATTTTCAATAACTTTTAACATCATGGTCTTATATTCATCTTTTTCTTTACACATTTCTAATAACAATTGTTTAAAATCTTTATTTTCATTAATTAAAATCATAATTAAATCTTTGTCATTATTTTCTTTTGTATTATTGGTAATACATTGTTTTTCGTGATACCATAAACTATTTCTTGCTCTATATTCCTTATTACATTTTTTACAAATAAATATTTGGCGATTTTTGGCGACATTTTGTTCTAAATTGTTCAATTCTGTTCTATTTTTATGTTTTGATGTCAATAAGTGTTTATTATAATCACTTTTTTTGCTACATTTGTAGTCACACTTTTTACAAATAAAAATACTGGAGATTTCTGGCGAGTTTTTCATTCTAAATGTTCTAATATAAATTAATAATTAAATTTTTTAAATACTTTTCCGTATAAATAATATTTTTTTATCATAACAAAATAAAAAATATTATTTTAATGTTAAGACCATAAGAATTTTTATGCAGTAAAGAAATCTTTTTTGGGCAAAGTATTCCAGTATTTCAATTTTGGACATTTATTTTTGTCCATTTTCAAAATCTAGAAAAAACTTTCCCCAGTTTTTTTTGATAAAACAAAAGGGTACATTTCTTTAAGTAACCAAATAATATATATTTTAAATAACATGTAAACACTTAAAATATATGTTCTGTTTTCAACTCATATAACATATCAATGTAATTTTTATACAAATGTAAATCTAAACACGATTTATCAATGAACAACATACTTTTTACGATATACAGTATTTCTATATTGGTTCCATCTAATATTGAAATAATACCAAGTAACTTATGAGCTAATTTTCTAACTTCATGACATTCTTTTATATTTTTAAATTCTTTTATTATATTGTTGTAATCTTCTTTTGCCGTTGTAATTAAATCTAAATATATTTCAAAATTCTTATCACAAATTTCATAAAAAATATATTTATTTATACGCAACATATAATAATACTTTATTTTTAAATATAAAAATATTATAACTGTAATACATCATAATATTTTTTAAGTTGCATACATAAGACCTGCGTTTCCACCAATAAATGTAACCATATTTACACGTTCTTCAATTAAATACATATTAAAATTATAGTCATAAATGCGCCATGTTGGTTTATTAATTCCCACAATATCTCCGGTTGTTGGGTCGCAAATAGTTAAAACCTGTGCATATGGATCAATTGGAGGAGATATAGTTGTAAACTCAAATTGAATATTTGTAAATCTACTCATATTCATAGCTCCTGAAGGCTGAACAACCATTTGATCTGTATCTAAACAAAAATTATAACAATATAACCCAGGAGGTGCGTTGCCAGATGTTCTTACATATTTTTCTATAAAATTATACACTCCAGATGGTAACATATTTTCTCTGTATTGTCCATCCATTAATATTCCAAGTGCTATTAAAATATATTGTATATTTTGTGGATTATATACTCCAGTAAGATAAAGCCCACTAAGACTTCCATCTGGATTTAAGCCAGGACCCAGTAAAGGAGGTCCAGTTGGATCAGGATTTGGAACATCTCCTGCAGTAGGTGCAGGTGAAACATCTTGTGGCATATAATTATAAGGCCAATTTGTATAATTTGACCATTGATTACGCAAGTTTGCATCACTTCTTTGAAAATAAAACATCCAACTTATAACCATTCCAATTGAGTCTAAATTTATCTTATTTTGACCTGTTATATTATAATAGGGTTTTTCATAAACTTGTTTAAATAAATATTTTTGCTCATTTTTTGCAAATATATCTGCTTCATCATTAGAGAGAAAACAATAAGTGCAATTTAAATTAATATCTGCGTTCCAATTTGTTCTTGTGTCTAAATAAGATGTTGACCCCAAAATTTCATCAGGAGGTGTTTGCAAAAATCTATAAAATTGCATATAAAATTGATTAAAATTAGGCGCAACTACAGGAAAATTATTTGTATGATCCATAACATCACGAATAGTAAACCATTCATTTATAGGTCTTAATGTCACATTTATTTGTAGTTCATTATATTGAAGAGCAACTAATGGAAATGCTTGACTTGAAATTAAATTAAACCATGCGCCAAGTGGAATATATAATGTGCGTCCAGTTATGGATGGTTGCGCTCCTGCAGGACTGGTAGTGTAATAAGCAGTTGGATAAGCATTCACACGTGCACCATAATTTGCAGGGTCATTTAGTTCTGCAGTTTGTCCTATCATTGAATTAAATAAAGCTAATTTATTACCTGCAAAATCTCGCTGGGTTGAAGCTAATAGATATTGTCCCGAATATTTTTGTAATTGTTGATTGCCACAATTAATAGTTATCTGACTTATAATTTGAGCTCCTATATTTTCAATCCATTGAAATTCATAAGGAGCCCAATCTGTATATCCTGTTGAACCATCTGGATTTATGTATGCTTGCGGTGGTATTACAGAGCTCCATATGTTGGGTAGATTTATTGATATATAACAGTCCATAAGCAAATCACCGTATCGTTTAATTTTAAAATTAAATGTAGATTCTGTAGTTAAATTTAATAATGGTGTTCCTTCATAATCTAAACGAAAATTTTGTTTTCCCCAGTTTGTATATTTTTTATAAGTTGCTTTCCAGAATGTTTTTGATGGATTTCCGTTTAATATAATATTTTGTTGCCCTACGGACACCAATGACATAAGACCGCCTGCCATAGTTAATATACAATATATTAATTTTTTAATTCTTTATTTCATCATAATATAATTTTATTATACTCACTAAATATAACTTAAAAATTTTTTGTTATTATAATATAACTTAAAAATACACCAAAAAAATTCTTCGCAAATAAATCCAATATATTATAAGATGCATTTTTTATATAATAAGGTAAAACAGCTGCAATTCCATAAAGAGACCAAAAAAAGAAAAAATACCAAAATAGTTGCGTTCCTGTTTTAGTTTGAACGGCATAATTTATATAAATTATATAATAATACAATAAAAATGGTATAAACCCTAAAATAACACCTAAAAATGTATTTATTTTTTGTTGTTCACCTAAATATCCAAATAATAACATTAACCAATTTAGATATATTATATATGTTATCATAGTTGAATTTTCTAATAATACATTAAATATATCTAATGTTGATGTATCTTTTTTTTCATTTGTATGCTTCAAATAAATTAAATATATAATTAATGTAATTAACATTGTTGGTGTTGTTATTGACCAATCTATGTATCGTTTTGGTGTGATATTTGATACTTCATTAAAATTATAAAGTAACCATAAATAAAATAATCCTTCTATCATTTGAACAATTACTTCTAAACCTAATAATTGTTTTATTATTATATGTGCTGGGTCAACATTTATAAAAAGGGTCCCAATTTCTAATGTTCCAGTTGCAAACTGAATAAAAACTGATAAAATTAATGTGACATAAAAAATATATTTGGAATTCATATATTATTATATTTTTATAAAATAATATAATATATTAGATATAATGTTAACACCAACAACGAATTATTTAAGCACAATAAAAAATATTGATGAAAATTTTCAGAGTTACATGATTATGGTATTTATTTTCATAATTATGATAATTTTTGTTGGATATATGATTTACTTAAGTAAATTACAAAACCGTGAAGTTAGTTATATGAATAATTTATATCCTTCAGTCAATGGTAATATAAAATCAATTTCAGATAAAGACCCTGATTGTAGTGGAAATCTATATGATTACTATATTAAAACAGCTTATAATGCTTGTTCTGGAGGTTCATTTAAAAATGATTTTGTAGATATAGGAGTTTTAAAAGCTGTACTCAAACAAGGTGTGCGTTGTTTAGATTTTGAAATTTATTCAATTGATAATGACCCTGTTGTTGCAACAAGTACAACAGATGATTATTATGTTAAGGAAACCTTTAATTCAGTTGCTTTTGCGAATGTAATGGATACAATCAGTAATTATGCTTTTGCAGGAGGTTCCTGTCCAAATCCTAATGATCCTTTAATAATTCATTTAAGAATTAAAAGTAATAATCAAGAGATATATAGTAAATTAGCTAATATATTTAAGTCATATGATTCTATTATGCTTGGAAAAGAATATAGTTTTGAAAATTCAGGAAAAAATTTAGGAAGTGTTCCATTATTAACTTTTAAAAATAAAATAATTTTGATTGTTGATAAAATAAATAATGCATTTTTACAAAATCAAGATTTTTTAGAATATGTTAATTTAACAAGTAATTCTATATTTATGAGAGGATATAACTATTATAATGTAAAAAATAATCAAGATACGCAAGAATTGACTGAATTTAATAGAAGAGATATGACAATTGTATTTCCAGATAAAGGAACCTCACCATCAAATCCAAGTGGTTATTTATGTCGTTCATATGGTTGTCAAATGGTTGCAATGCGTTATCAAACTGTTGATAATTTTTTGATGGAAAATGCATTATTTTTTGATAATTGTAATTATGCTTTTTGTTTAAAACCTGCAAATTTAAGATATCAACCTGTTACAATTCCAGACCCAATACCTCAAAACCCAGCTTATTCATATGCAACAAGAAATGCAACAACTGATTATTATAATTTTAATTTCTAATTTATATAATTAAATATATATAAAGAATTATTTATATATATTATAATGTCATCTAAAATACCATTTATTATTTTAGAGTCTTGTCCAGATTATAAAGCACCATATATAAATCAAATATCTGGTTCATGTTTTGAGAAAGAAATTTCATATTATTTTGTTAATAAAGTTTGTGAATTTATTTTTCATAGAATTAATTATATAAATATAAATACAGTGAAGGATATTACAGATTTTTGGAATAGTTATTATGATGATTATGAAGTACATGTAGTTAATCCACCTTGGGAAGCTAGTATATTTATGCATAATAATTGGAAAAATATTACACCATCAGATGATGAAATATTTGAAAGAATTGTTAAACTAAAAATATGGGAAAAAGAAGAAATTAAAGATGAACTACATGAATTAACAGAAGAGGAAAAAAATGATTTATATAAAAAAGAAGATGATTTAATAATAAATAAAATAAAAGAATTTATTGAAGCAGATACAGACCAAAGTGAAGAAGATAAAGCTGAATCAATAATTAGTATAATAAACCAACTTATTACAAATACTCATAATGAAAAAAATAATGAAAAGACCGAAGAATTGCACGACTTTTTTAAGATTATAGAAAGTGGTGTTGAAAAAGATATTGAACAAATTACACAAGATTTAGAAATTCAACATACCGATGAAAATTCACAAAAATTAGCGCACAATATTGAAAAATATGGTAATTTATTAGAATGTAAAAAAAAACTTAAATTTTAAAATAGCCATTCATCTAAATTAATATCATTAATTAAATATTTTAATTTAATTTTATCTGCATAAATTTTATTTATTACATTTCGTCTATATGCTCTAAATTTATTGATTTCATTTACAATATCATTCAATGAATGTGAAGGATTCCATTTATTTTGACAAGTAAAAGAATTACAACAAAAACAATCAATCCCATACATAGTATATAACAATTTTTTTAAAGTTTTACTATTAATAATAAAGTATTCAAAATAACAGGTATTATTATAATATATTTTAGGTGGTATGAATGGATGTGATTCAGAAATATCAAATTTATATTTTTGCGTTTTATTATTTTTTATATCATAAATAATAATTGAATTATTTTGAAGCGAACAATCAACTTCAACTTTGTCGTATAATTTATATAAAATATTTAATTCATTTATAATTCGTTTTTTTATAAATTTTGAAGTAAATGCATTATTAATTTTAATGATATTTTGTTCAATAAGTTGTTCCATTTTATTATTATAAATTAAATTTTTAATAATAAATATAATTAATATATAAGAACATGAAATCAAAAAATATTTGTAAAGATTTATCATTTGATGATTGTGAATTAGCAATTCTTCGTATGGCAGTAGATAAAGCAGAAGAAAAAATGGGCAGACGTAATGTAAATTCTGATGATATAAAAAAAATAATTAAAGTTGTTGAAGATTTCATTAGACGTAAAAATTTAATTTGTTATGGAGGGACCGCAATTAATAATATATTACCATCTGAAGACCAATTTTATAATAAAGACATAGAAATACCAGATTACGATTTTTTTACAACAGATGCTTTAAATGATGCAAAAGAATTAGCAGATATTTATTATAAACAAGGGTTTGATGATGTTGAGGCAAAATCAGGACAACATCACGGAACATATAAAGTTTTTGTTAATTATATTCCTGTTGCTGATATAACACTTCTTCCAAAAGGAATTTATAATGTAGTTAAAAAAGATGCAATAAGAGTTGGTGGAATATTATATACACCACCAAATTATTTAAGAATGTCAATGTATTTAGAATTATCAAGACCTGCAGGAGATATTAGTAGATGGGAAAAAGTTCTGAAACGATTATCCCTTTTAAATAAACATTATCCAATAACTAATTTAAATTGTAATCAAGTTGAATTTCAAAGAGGTATGGAAAATAAAACAAGAAAAGATGAAATTTATGATAATGTTAGAAACACATTAGTTAATCAAGGTGTTGTATTTTTTGGAGGGTATGCGATTTCTCTCTATTCTGAATATATGCCTAAAAATATTAGACATAGATTAGAAAAAAATGCTGATTTTGATGTTTTATCAAATGATCCAGAAACTACATCAGAAATAATTAAAGAACGTTTAAAAGATATTGGTATTACAAATACTAAAATCATTAAGAGAGAACCAATTGGCGAAGTAATTCCATTACATTATGAAATTCAAATAGGTAAAGATACAATTTGTTTTATTTATAAACCAATAGCTTGCCATAGTTACAATGTTTTGAACATAGCTGGACAAAAAGTTAAAATTGCTACGATTGATACAATGTTAAGTTTTTATTTAGCATTTTTATATGCTGACAAACCTTATTATAATAATTTTTTAGATAGAATATTATGTATGTCAAAATTTCTTTTTGATGTTCAACAAAAAAATAGATTAGAACAAAAAGGACTTTTAAGAAGATTTAGTGTTACTTGTTATGGTCATCAAGAATCAGTTGAAGAAATGCGGTCACATAAAGCAGAAAAATATAAAGAACTAAAACAATCTGGAAATAAAAAAGAATTTGATGAATGGTTTTTAAATTATAAACCAGATGATAAAAAAGTAGATAATAAAAAAGTAGATGATAAAAAAGTAGATGATAAAAAAGTAGATGATAAAAAACTAGATGATAAAAAACTAGATGATAAAAAAGTAGAAAAGAAAAAGAAGAAAAAAACAAGAACTAAAAAAAATAAACCATTTGCACTTTATGGAGGTAAAACTAGACGCAATAAGTAAATCATTGAGGATAATAACTATCTCCATAACAATCATCTAATTTATCTTGAAATGTAACATGTTTTTGTTTATTAATATAAAAATTGTAAATAAACATTATAATGACCAAACCTAAAATTGCAACTGCAATATAAATATATATAATATAATCAGTTAAATAATCTCCTTCTAAATCAGGAATATTAATATTACTTAATGAAAATTCTGAACTAGTTATATCAATTGCATCCATTTTTATAAAATGATATTAATGTTGCTTAATTCAAACTCACAAACAATAATTTTCCAATAATATAATAAAAATATCATTTGTTATTTTTGATAATATTTTAAATAAAATTGATTGTTGAATATCATCAGAAATTGTATTTTTAATTAAAATTATTAAATATATTAAATAAATACAAATTTTTTCTATAAATAATTTAATATAATTAAACCCTATATTTATTATATTCCAATCATTAACATAGCTACACATTGGAGTATTACTTTGTTTAATATAAAAAGAATGTATATCTAATAAACCAGAGAGAATTCTATGAAAATTTGATTTTTCATTTTTAACATTTATTAAATTGCTTATTTTGTCATATCCAAATAAATCTAAATATAATATTTTTTTCCCTTGTTCTTTTCTAAAAACATAAGGATTTATGCCGTCAATATATTTATTTTTATACAATATATCACCATCTATCAAAAATGGAATATAACAAGATTTAATTATAGTATTAATTATATCATCTGTATTTTTATAATATGATTTAACTGGTTTTGTTCTTTTTTTTATATTATTATATGTAATGAATAATTTATTATTTACTTTATTACATATATCTTCTGGAATATGACACGTTAAATAATTTTTAAGTATATTAATAATATGTAATTTATATGTTTGTCTAAAATCTTTATTAATTATTTCATATAATTTAGGCATCAGGTCTAAACCATCAATATAATATAAAAAAGCAACAATAGAACCAACACTACAGCCTGATATTCTCTCAATTTTAATATATTTTCGTTTTTCCATTTCTTTTAAAAAATATAAAGCCCCTACAAGATAGCTACCGTTAAATATACCCCCATCCAATACTAAATCAATTAATTGAGGTTTTTCTACGTTTTTTATATTTTCGGGTAAATTATCTATTAATTTTATAACATATTCATTTATCATACTTAATTAATTTATAAAATAAAATGTAATTTATCCGCTTATTTTAGAAAGCACCAAAATGATTTGAAACTTTATTAAGTATATAAAATAATAATCCAAAAAGAATACTTGTAAACATAAATCCATTAATATTTAGATTTCCGTCATTTGAAAATAAAACAGGAAAGTAACTAAACAAAAATTTTCTAAAAAAAGGTAACTGAAATAAGAAATAAATGACAGCTAGTAAAAGAGGTATTTGAATTTCATTATACATATCATCTAATGAATTTTGTCCTTGCATATTTTTATTATAATCATTAATCATGTCACTAGTTTGTTCATAATTTCTTATATAGTCAATATTGTTTTGTGGAGATGGAATATAATTTGGTTGAATTTGTGGATCTGTACTATGTCCTGAAGTTGTCATAGGAACATCTCTAGATGATAATTGTGTTATTCCTGTCAAACTGGCTTGTTGAAGTCCATTGACAATTTGGCTTATAGTAGTTTGATCTAAACTTAAACTTCCTGATTGTGATGATGATGATGCTAAATTCTCAGAAGCAGATAATGATATATTATTGTTGATATTTCCTCCGCCGATTGGGTCAGTTGGTAAATCTAAAATATTGGTTGATTCGCTCATAATTATTATAAAGAATGATTGATTATAATAATTACGCAAATATTATTCAAAATTAATTATTTTTGATGTTAAACTACATTTTGTTGCAATAGGTTTATAATTTACACATTTATTATTGATTTTATATATTTTGTCTTTAATTTGATCTAAAGGTGGAGCATGAAAAATTAAACAATCTTTATTTTTACATACAATTCTAAATAAAGAAGCTAAACCAAAACCCAATAATATTGACATTAGTGTTTTTCCTGTTTGAGTATGAACAAATTTACCAAGATTCATTCCTATTATATATTAGATATAATATTATAATAATTTTATTTTTTATGATTGTATGGGTATGGTAGATATTTTTGTATTATCTTTTGGGCAATCCATAATTTCCTCTTCAAAATAAAAACAATTTTCAGCTTTATCTTTAAATAAAACTTTGTCAATATTTTCTGGACTAGGATAAATATAAATTGTTTTCATTTCTGGTCCTAAAATATATACAAAAAAAAACCCAATTGCAAAACTAATTATAAAAACAGGAAATGAAATATAATCAAATAACATATATAATCTATACATATTAATTTAGAAAAATCCTTTATTAAATCCAACTTCTGCTGAAACATAATCATTCATACTATTTCTTAACATATCGTAATTTTTAATCCCATTTTTTTCAGAATAAAATGATAAATTTGTTTTTTGTAAAGAGGCATCTAATTTTTTAAATACATCATTATAAATTTTTACACCAAAATCATATTCACCAGATGCTAACTTATCAGGTGGTATTTTTAATTCAGCAGGTGGTGTAAAGTCATAACCATATGTTTTATTTTTTTGATTAATATAATTAAACATAAAATCTTTCATCCATTCATGATTTACCATTAATACATTTTTAAGTTTAATAGGCATTTTATTCCAAACAAGTTTATATTTAGGATTATTCCATTTAATACCTCCATCCACATATGTAGGTTCATCTGTTATATTTCCTTCAATTTGTGTTTGTGTTTGTGTTTGTGTTTTTACTGGTTCTTCATCTTCATCAGACTCAATTATTAAAAGTTTTTTTTTATTAGTTGTGGTCTGTACACCAATGTTATATGATACAACTTTATCTTGAAAACTACTATATGATAAGTGTGAAATACTATGTTTTGTTTGAATTAAATTACACGTATTTAAATCCACATTATGCCAAACTCTTGTTTCATCATATTTCAAAGTTCTAATTTTATTAAATAATGGTTGTATGATTGTTGCATAAATATTTGCTGCATCACTTGCAAATTGCACGTTATTAGTTTTATTCATTTGTTTGATACACTCTTTAATTTGTGTTATTTGTACATATAAATCAGTAGTGGTTTCACTAATTTCTGTTTTTATTTTATCATTATCAATAATATTATTATACTTATTCAGATATGATTCATATAATTTAGAATATAAATTGATGGTTTCTTTTAATTCTTCAAATTCTTCTAATACATTTTCAGAAGTTAAATATCCAAATAATAATTTATTTTTATTATTAATTATTTCATTTTTTGTGTCAGAAATTTCTTTTTGTAGTGTATTTAAAAATTCTGATAGTAACTCTATTTTACCAATTTGAATTTTTATGTCTAAATAACACGGGTCAGCAATAATTCCACAAGTTGCACTATATTGTCTATATGAGTCAATATTATCATTATCTGGGAAAAAAGTATTTTTAAATATTGTTCCACCAGGTCTTTTACAATTAATACATTTTGGTTTAAGTTTTAAGTACTGTGAACGTTTTTCTTTATTACTCATATTTAGATTATTTATAATAAGCTTTTTATTTTTTGAAATAATATCTTCATAATCACGTTTAAGTGTAAAGTATTCATCTAAAGCTGCATATACATCAGTTAAAATTGTGATTGGAACTGTTTTTGGTGGGTCTAATTTTGATGGAACTGTTTTTGGTGGGTCTAATTTTGGTGGTAATGGTCTTATATTTATGTTTTCAGATGATGAGGATACAGTTGTTCCGAATATTGAATTCATTAAATCAGTAGAAATTTGTTCCATTATATATAATATCTAATAATTTATTTGAAATTTTTAAATTAATATGTTGATTTAGAATGTATGATATCATATTCACTTTCCCAACTAGGTAAACCTGTAATTAATTCTTGTTGCGCTACACGTTTAGCATCCTGAAAAATTTTAATTTTTGATAAAATATATTGTTGTTTTTGTTTATTTTTTATATCTAACTCAACAGGTGTTAATCGTCCTTTGTATTTATAAAGTAGAATTAGTCCTAAAATAATCAAAAATCCAATAAATAAACTAATATTAAATACAATATTATGAAAATTATCTCTTGTAATATGACATTGTTTAAGAGTATGATGTAAAAAATATTTGACTCCAGGTTCAACAAGTGCAGGTTTATATCCTTGATTTGAAAAGTCATTTAAATCCATAATAATTATAGTTAAAATTATAAATTAATTTATACATATTATCTATATATGGCTAGCTCTTATTTAAATATTATAACTTTTTTATTAACAACTTTATTTTATTATTTGGCAATAAAGCCTAGTTTTACATATGAAATATTGATTGATCCAAAAAAACATACCGAATATATAAGTAACAGTTATATGTATTTAGCTATTTATTTATTATTAGTTATGGTTATTCAATTTATTGTAAATTCATCAATAATATCTTCTACATGTGGTGGAAATATAACAGAAAATATGGGTGCCGCAGGTGTAATGACTTTTTTACCATGGACATTAATTTTTGGTGTAATAATTTTAATTTTAACTATTTATCCTGGTTTTAAAAGTGCTTTTTCTGATGTTGTAGGTTATTTTTGGATTTCAAGTTCAGCTAATAAAATAATAACTGAATTATTAATTAATCCTGATGTTCAAAAAAAAATTAATTCAGACATAGAATCATCACCTCAACAAAAAGAGGCAATGCAAAGTGCCGCTGATGCAATAATTAAAATATGTGGTAATACTTCAGTATTAATTAACCAAATTGTTCCAACAAATTTTAATTCTTATTGGTCAATTTTAACTCCATTAATGAAAGATAAGTATAAACAAAATAGTCCTGAAACAGATGAGATAAAAAAAGAATTATTTGAATTAGTTATTACTAGAGATAATGTTGGTGAATCAATGTGGTACATATACACTGGAATCCTTTTAACATCCCTGGTTCAACTAAAAATAACATCAAGAGGATGTTTAAATAATCCAAAAACAATGGAACAAAATTATAAAAAGTTTTTAGATGCAGAACAAAAAGCTAAACAAGAAAAAGAATTAGCTACAAGCACAACATATACAATGACAAGTTAATATAAATGTATTTCTCTCTGTATAATTATTAATGAATTAATTTAAAAGCATTATGGTTATTAAATTATTATGTCTGATAATTGGGAAGATTTGGAATGTATAGATTATTTTATTCCTATTTTAAATGAAACATCCTTAAAACAATTAGAAGAGAGAAAATTAATAGAAGAATCAGATGTAAATTTGACTAAAGAGTTATTTACAGATTCTGTAAAGATTATTGAAAAGAATGAAAAAAATGAACAAAATATTAAAAAAAATATTGAAAAAAATGAAAAAATTATTAAAAAAATTATTAAAAAAAATGAAAAAAAAAATGAAAAAAAAGATTATGATGAAGATAATGATTATGAATATAATGATTATGAATATAAAATTTATAATAAACTAAAATAATTTTGAATATGATACATAATACATTACTGCTAAATAACACGTTATACCTAATATTAACGATAATAACCAAATTGGAAGAATTGTTTTATTTTTATATCCAACACCAAATTCACGAATACTTCCATCTTTTTTATAAAAACATGATGGTTTCATAAATTGAATAAACCCAAAAATAATAATAAATAATATTACTGATACAAGTGTAATATTTTCTCTAATATAGTTTTTGTACATCTTATATATAATAAACAAACAAATTTTTATTATATATCTAAATATTTATTATAAAGCTTTTATTAATTGTCATTTTGATAATCATCATATTCTTCTTCAGGAGCACCTGAACCATCCAAATGTCCATCTGTCCATGCTTCATCAAGGTAACTCATATCATTTTCTTCTGCTTCAATATCATTATTGTTATTTTGTTCATCCATATAGTCTGCAATCAAATCATCAATGTTGTCATCATTTGCATCTCCATTATCCCTTCTAATATTTCTCTCTGCCTGGTTCATTTCATCTCTAAATGTTTGTTCTTCATCATAAAAATCTTTATCTAATGTTGTTAATCCTTTTTGCATTCCTTTGCTATACATACCTAACTTATTTATTTTAAGTATTGTATCAGTGTCACGTTCTTCATCAGTCATATTTTTAAGTCTATCTGTAACCATATGTTTTTCTTTTTGACGTAACTTAAAAACTCTATCTTGAATTTTCTCATAAGATATATCAATTATATCTTTTTGATTATATAATACATCAATAAACATAATAAGGAGTTCAGCTGTTTTTTGTCTTAATAATTTTTTATTACCTGTTAATAATCTAGTATCTGTTTCTTGTCTAGAAGTCATAGACAAATCAACTCTTGTATCGTATTCTTCCATATATTTAACAGCAAAAATATCAGTAACTTCGATTTGTTTTTGTATTTCTGGAACAATCATATCATCTTTATCACTTAATTCAATAAAATTAATTAATATGCGAAGTAAATAATATTCAAATAAATATTTACTAGTTGATTCATCAAAAATAGGTTTTATTGTTTTTGTTTCATTTATTTTTATGCTTGAAAAACTAGGAGTAAAATTAGACATTTTAACTAAATTTTTTGATGTTTGTTGTATTGTTGTTAAAATATTTTGTAATGCAGGAATTTTATAAAAAGGTCTAAATTTTACATAATATGACTCAATTTCCATCTGTATTTTAAATATATGATTTCTTGAAAATCCAAAATACTTTGGTATACGAATTTCATTAAAATTTTCATTACTATTTAAAATAATATTTGGAAAAATATTAACAAAATTACTTATAAAAGTTTTATAAAAATTTATAATATTATATGTCTTGTCACTAGAAATTGTAATGTCTTCATTTCTATTGGATGATTCAGATACCCATTTATCCAAATTATTAATAGTATTACTCATTTTGGTTATTGAAGAATCAGTTATAGTTGGACCACGATTTTGTATATTAAATTCAATAATTTCTTCTTTCATTTTTTCGATATTAATTATCAAAAAATCATTTAAATTTATAACTTCTTTTGTATTTTTTTCTGTAGCTAAATCAAATGTATCTAATGATATAGTTATAAGGTTTCTTAATGATGGTTCAACAACTTCATCATTTTCTTCATCAATAGTTTCTAATAACTTAATAAATTTTGTAACAGAAGAAATTTCCGGACTATTAACATTAATATCAACTATATTATGTTTACTGATAATTTGAAGTAATCTTAAAAATTGTTCATTTGTATAATTTCTACCATCTTCCTTTAACTTTTCTATTATTCTATCAATTGAATCATTTGGATTAATAATATCTTTAAAAGGTTTATTTGTGCATATAGGTAATAAATCTTGCGGAATTGGCATTAAAGATTTAAATTTACAGAAATTAATAAATGCAGTATAAATTGTTTTTTCACTATATTCAGAAATAATTGTTGGATATTTATTTTTTGTATTTATCTTACTAAAAAGTAGACCACTTTTTGAATAACTAATTATGTCATCCATTCTATCTGATAATTTTGTAACAATTTCGTTATATTCAATAATTCTAGGGTCATGTTTTGTAAAATATTCAATAGTTGTTTCCATTGCGGTTGTTTCACAGCACGAGTTTTCAAGATAGGGTTCATTTCCTGCAGTATGAAGAAGCATATTATGTTTTTTAACTATTTCTTGTATCCTCTCAATTAAAGCTAGAGAGAACAAAATAATTTTTGATTCAACAACAAGTATTCTTTCTCTTTGATTTCTAGAACCTGACTTTAAATCATCCATCAATGCTTTATTAAAATCTGTTGAAATATTAACCAGATGCTTAATTGTATATTTTACTAATGGGGGTAAAAATTCTGTCCATTTTGCAATATCGTGTTCTTGAGGAATTTCTGTAGTTGGGTTTGTTAATAAATATTCAGTTTTTTCTTCAAATTTTCTTTTAACCTCAGGAATATTTAATAAAACATTATCAATTGAAAATTTAATTTTATTACTAATAATATTAAGAATATCATCTTTTTTACCTTTTAAAACATTCCATGGTTCACCAGATTCTCTTATGTCAATTGCTATACAAGCTAAATATGTAACACTACTAAAATCTCCTGTTCCTTCAAAAGGATATCCTGTAAATGATCTGACGCATCCTGGATGTGTTTTTCGTGTTTTTATAGACGGAATTGATGTTTGAACCGCAATTAAAAACATACCAAAAGTAAAATATATAACTGCGGTATTATACATATCTTTATACGACATCAATTTTTTTCCTTTTTGATTCATTTCTATTACTTTTTTTTTATAGTCACTTTCTGGTTCAATTGTTTCTCTAATTGAAGATAAAACATTGTTTAAAATAAATTCTTTTTGTGATTCTATATTTATACCCATGGCAACTGATAATGTATTTACAATATTATTAATCATTATTGTATCTGGATTAATATATTTTATTACATTTTTAGTTAAAGCAGATATAATTTTATTTCCTGCATCATCTTCCATTGCATTTCTTGTTGAGATTTTAAATCCAGCTTCATAACCCTCTTCGGCATCAAAACTAACAGGACAAATTGTCCACCCACTATCTTTATCACACCATAAATCACCATCATCACTTAGTTTGCCAATACCTGATTTTAATTGCTCCAAATAATCTATATATTTATATTGTCCTTCAGTAATAAATGTATCAGCTAAATTATATACAAAACACGGTAATAATTTTACACCTGTTTTTATACAATACAACCATGAGTCATCTTCTAGTTCATTCAAAGGACCAAAACCAAATAATGCCTCTCTAGTATATAAATTTGTAAATTTAATGATATCTGTTTGTTTCTTAACAAAATCTTTCTGTCCCATAATTAAATCAAGTAATGGTTTAAAAGAGGATAATGGTTTGGATTTAGTATCTTCTTCAGAAGTTGTCCCTAATTTAAATTTTTGATTATTATATTTTAACATTTCATTAGTTTGAATTTTGGTTAACATAGAAATTAAAGATTCATAATATTTGAATTTATTGTTAATTGTGTCTCTCAATTGTTCTCTAGTCATTTTATATTTAGTGTCAAATTCACTAATTATATCCTTTAATAATTTAGTTTGTAATCCTAATTCATTTTCTTTAATATTTTCACATTTATCATCAACAATACTAGTAACATTTATACAATTTTCTTGAAAATCGCATAATATGGATTGTTCTGTGTCAACATTTTCTTTGTTAATATCTTTATCTAACACCCATTTATTGTCATTACGAATATAAAAGTCTACTTCATTTGATACATTTTCTTTATAACCCTTATATAATATGGCAAAATGACCATCAATTACTTTTTTATGACCATCAACTAATGTATCTGCAAGATATTCTGCATCTTTTTCTGTCAATTGTTTTTTTTGCATCATGTCTTTTGTAATATGAGCTCTTAATTCATCAGGAGACATTGATAAAACTTGTTTTTCGTATCCTACAGGGTCTTCTAATATTCCATAATTAGTTTTATCGTATTTTTTATCAAAATAAATAGTTTTATCATTATCATTATTTAATTCATCTAGAGAATTATAATATTTTGCGATAGTAATTGTTTTACATGTTTCTTTATTTTCTTTATTTTCTTTATTTTCAAATTTTTTTTTTTCTTCATCAAAAAGACTTGATAATTCAGTTGGAAACATTAAAGGGAAATTTTGAATAGATAAAGCTGTTGTGTATAGTTTTGCGCAATCTCTTAATGATAATTTGCGAAGAATTTCAGAATTAGTAAAATCATTTTTTTCATTAATTTGAATATCATAACCTTCAACAAAAACTTGTTCACGCATTTGTTTATTAAGTATATCTATAACTGAAAAAGCTCTGGAAAAAATTATATTTTGTCGTTGTCTTAAATTTCCGAGCATTTTAAAAATTCTTGAACGTTCTATATATTTTTTATTATATTCAGAAATTTTTGTATCAATAAAATCAGTAATTTCAATGTATTGCATAAATGTTAAATCATCAGAATAAACTAAAAATGGCTCTAAATAAGAAATTACATCTATAATAGATAATTTACCATTAATATATTTTTTCATTAAATTAAATAATATCTTTGTTTGAGGAACAATATTTTTAATAAATTTATCGTATTTGTCTTTATGAGACATGTTTTTTATTTCATCATTTTCATTTAAAACGTAATTTTTAATATTATTTGCAAAACTGTTCTCATCAAATACAGTTTCGTTATTTAAATCATCAATAAAAATATTTTTAATATTTGTGTTTTTTTTAAGCAATTGCCAATAATTTAAAAATGATAAATTCAAGTTTGCTTTATCTAATATGCTTGTTCCTGGAAGATTTATTTTTGAAAATCGTATTACCGGTTCAGGTAATGTTAAAAATGATTTAATTGTTAATACATCATTTTGCGTAATATTTGTTCTTACAGAAACCATTTTTGCGCCAGTTAAATCAGTCGCATCTAATTTGGTAAGTGCAGTATTATATTTTTGAATAACAAATCGCCTATTTTGTATACCATTATTTTTAAAAACTGATGAATACATATCTTCTAAATTATCAACAATTGTATTAATATCTGTGAGTGTAGTTTTTTCATTTATTATTCCAAAAGATGTCTCTTCATTAACTGATTCAAACGGTGTAAAATATGGATTTAGCTGTGCATACAATGCCGCATATTTATTTTGTCCATTTGGTTCATCATCAGATTTATAATTATTTATGATATTTATAATAGTTGGTATGCTTAATGATAGTTGTACAATATCATTATTTTCATCGTCATTGTATTTAACATCATACATTTTTTTTATATTTTTAACAACTGGTAAAATCCAATATAAATTAATTTTTAACTTATTAAAATAAGAAGCTAATGGTTTAAATGAAGATTCTTTTACAATAGCCCCTTCTATATTTCCATAATTATCAAAAAATGAAAAATGTGTTCTTAATTGTTTAAATCTCTCAATCATAATATGAATATTATTAAGTACTCTTGGAGTTCTTTGAGCATTTGGAATTGTAGAGAGAAGTTCATCAAGTAAATCAGAAACTTGTGACTCAATACTATATCTTTGACTTTTTGATGCAACATCAATATATTGAATAATTGGTCCAAATTCTTCATCACCAAATTTAACTTGATCTGCTTTAATAATAAATTCACGTATTTGGTCTTTTATATCCTTAATAGGAACATTTAGTTGAATTTTTTCTGGATCAACAAAAATCTTTTCAACTTGTAGTTCTTCTAAATCTTCTTTTGGTACTTCTATTTCTGATTCAGTCAATGGCGCTGAAGGTTTCTCTCTAATTTCTATCATCTCAATTGGTAAATTTTCTGGAAGACCTTTATAATCAAAATTTAGATATATTACATCATCGTCAATTGTTTTTATTTCAATCATGTCATTTTCTAAATTAGTTATTTCACCAGTTATAATAACAGGAAAATCCCCTTCAAAATAAATATTTATCCATTTCCCAGGCAATAAATCATTTTGTCTTGCATAACTTGGTGAATCACTTCTGCTTAAAATAGCTATACGGGTAACATTTCCATCACCAATTGTTCCATCTGATGAAATTGGAACACGTATTTTTTCCATTGTATCTGTGTTAATTAAATATGTCTTTGAATTATCAATATAATCAATAATAAATGTTTTTTCATTGAGCAGTTCATTCAATGGACTTGTTATATTTATTACGTCTCCTAATTGAAGTTCTAATATAGTATCATTTGAATTATCAGCGGGTTTTTTACTTTCAATAGTTGATGACATTTGTTTCTATATTTATAATAGAAATTTTTATACTTAAGTAAAAATCAATAATAAAATATAGTTTAAAGACATTTTAATAATTATTAATATTGATTAATGACTTCTTATATATTATCTGATATTGTTGGTTTTAATGATATAATTAAAAATGATGACAATTGTAATTCAAATATTCTAAAATCAAATAAAAGAACACTAAATAAAACTTCATATAAAGTTATTACATATGATAAAAATCTTTTAAGTAATGATTTAATTCATAGTTATGGATTATGTCGCTCTGTAATTATAAATAATAATAAAGTAGTTTCTTTTGCTCCTCCTAAATCAATTCCGTGTGATGAATTTATTAAAAAATATTGTGAAACAACAATCGGAGTTGTTGCGGAAGAATTTATTGAAGGAACAATGATAAACGTATTTTGGGATGAGACTATTGGATTATCTGGAGGTTGGGAATTTTCTACACGTAATATAGTAGGAGCAGGAACCAGTTTTTATAAAAAAACAACTGCAAAAACTTTTAGAGAAATGTTTTTAGAGGCTGCAAAAGAAAATAATTTGGTTTTAGATGATTTAGAAAAAAATTTTTGTTATAGTTTTGTTCTTCAACATCCAGATAATAGAATAGTTATTCCTTTTAAACAACCACAATTATATTTAGTTGCACTTTATTTAATAGTAAATAAAGATGATACAGTTAGTGTTACTGCTTATGATGTTAATGAATATTCACGTTATTTTTATAATATTTCAAATAGTTCTATAATGTTTCCTAAAATTTATAAGCTTGAAAGTTATTCTGAACTAATTGAAAAGTATGCTTCTATGAAGACACCATATGATATTGTTGGTGTTGTTGTTCATAATCATTGCACTGGAGAAAGAATGAAGATAAGAAATCCAGTGTATGAACTGGTGCGTAATCTAAAAGGCAATCAATCTAAACTTCAATATCAATATCTATGTTTAAGAAAAGAAGGTAAAGTTGGGGATTATTTAAAGTTTTATCCTGAAAATAAAAAAGAATTTTCTATTTTTAGAGATATTGTTCATTCATTTACAAATACATTATTTGTTAATTATATTTCTTGTTATATTAAAAAAGAAAAACCTCTTATTGAATTTTCAGAACAATACAGAACACATATGTTCAATATTCATCAAATATATAAGAATGAACTTAAAGAAAAAAAACTTTTTGTTACAAACAAAGTAGTGATTAATTTTATTAATAATTTACATCCATCACTGATGATGAATTGTTTAAATTATGAAATTAATAAAAATGTTGTGAATCAAGATATGTAAAAATATTTATTTAATAAATAATATAATTTTATAAAATTTATATTATTTCATTTTATTCTTTAATTAATTTTGTAAAATCTTTTTTTAATTTAGTGTAAACTCCAATTGCATCATCAATACATTCCTTTAAATGTCCTTTAATAGTTGATTTTTCTACTGCTATTTTATAAGCTACACGAATAATACTATAATTATCGTGAGGATGCATCTTTTTAAATCCACAAAATGTTAATACATTTGTTTCAAAATATTTTGAATATAAGAAATATTCTAATACTTTTCCAATTGTATAATCCTCATTTTCAAGAATAATATCAAAACAATTTGACATTGTATTGTCTGAAACTTTAATTTCTAATTCATCTTTTTCAATTAAAGAATTTAAATCATCAAATCTAGAAATTAAAATTTTACAAGCCATATTAACAATTTCATTATTTGTATAAACACCTAATGATTCAATCACAAAATCAAAACTATCTTTTTTGTATATACGTTTTGCATCAAGTAATTTCCAATTTGCTGATTCAAATTTTATTTCTGTTTCATTTTTTCCTTCATCTTTCCATTTTTGAATTTTTCTTACTAATTCTGCATCTTGGGCTGCAACATCACCAGTAAATCCGTATGATGCTGTTGAAACTGCATTAAACATTCCATCTTCCTCTGCGGTTCCTATATCAAATTCACATGTAAGATGAAGTTTTTCTCCAGGTATTTCATCAGAAATGCGCGGTCTTAATCTTACAAAATCGATAAAATATCTGGTAATATCATCAACAGGAAATATTTCTCTAATTTTATCTTCAGGTAAAGATTTACCAGTAATTAAATCTTTAATAATAAAATGTTCAGTAGTAACAAACATAATAGTATCAGTTTTATTTTCTATATTTACTTCCATAATATAATTTTTTAAAGGAAAATCACTAATATCTTTGATATGAATAGGTATACAACTTAAACGCTGTTTAATAATTTCATTATTAAGACGACTTGTGTTTGAAATAATATTACATTTATTTTTTTCATAAGGTGAAGTTCTAAATACTATCAAGGGTATGTCAGATAAAATTGTTCTTCTAATTGCATTAGCCAAGCTGACATTTATACCACTAAGTGTAAAACCAAATGAATGGTCATCAGTATCAAAAGTCTCAAGGTGCGGATTCATTATATCTTATATATCTTTATATTTAAATTGTAAATTTAAATCATTTTTTTTTAAAATGAGTTAAATATTAAATTCAAATAACTAAGTATATATTAAGATGAGTTGTATTTTATATTATAGCAAATATTGTGAAGTTTCTAAGAAATATTTACAAGTCTTGTCAAAGTCATCTATACAAAAAGATATTCATTTTATTTGCATTGATAAAAGAGTTAAAGAAGCAAATAATAAGACATATATTATTTTAGAAAATGGACAAAAAATTATTTTACCTGAAAATATTAACCGTGTTCCTGCTTTGCTTCTTTTAACTAAGGATTATCAAGTGTTATATGGAGAACAAATTTTAGAACATTTAAAACCAAAACAAGAGATTGAAGTTAGACAAGCTACGCAAAATAATATGGAGCCTATGGCATTTTCACTTGGTAGTAGTGGCGGTTTTGGAGATGTAGTTTCTGACCAATATAGTTTTTTAGATCAAGAACCTGGAGATTTAGAAGCAAAAGGAAATGGAGGTATGAGACAAATGCATAATTACGTTGATTTAAATACTGCATTTAGTGGTAAAATTTCTCAACAAGGAGAAAGTAATGAAGACCAAAATACAACAATTAGAGGTGTTAAAAAAATAGGTGAAGATGCGTCTAATCAAGTTATGGAAGATAGAATGAAAAAAATGCAAGAAGAAAGAGATGCAGATATTAGAAGTATAACAGGTAATAAACCTCCAATTGGATTTTAAATTATATTAAATAAAAATATTAATATATTGTAAAAGTAATTTAAAAAGAAAATTATAAAAATAAATAATGTCTAACATACTTCTTGCATTTAATGACCATTTTGTTGATTTTATAAATGATATACAATCTGTTTTTCCTGAAGATACTGATATTTTAACCGCAAAAAATGCTTTGGCAGCAATTAGAAAGGCTAATCCTAAAATGATTGTTAAAATTTGGAAAACATTTATTGCAGATAAATATAAATTAGAAATTGAATCAGGAAATATTTCTTTTTTTACTGATAAGGATTATTCTACTGATGTTTCTACTTCTCAACATTCAGATAAAATTATGGAATCAATTAATCGTTTAAGAACACCAATAAAAAATATGACTCCAGAAAACCAACTTAAAACAATGAAGTATATTCAAAATTTAACTAAATTGTCTAGTTTATGTGAAAATTAAATAATTTAATTTAATTTAATTTAATTTAATTTAAAATATATATATTTAAAGTAGTTTGATTTAAATATATACATACTATATTTAATAATATGGCAGAAGAAACTAAATCAATTCCAGAAGAAACCAAATCAATTCCAGAAGAATTTATTAAAGTTATTAAAGATTTTGTTAGAGATATCAGAATAACATTTCCAGAATACAAATCTTTTATTGATAAATGGTGGAAGACTCGTGAAAGTTTTAATTATATTGAAGAAGAAGAAGATAAAAATATTGCATTTAAAAAAGCAGAGGGTAAATCAATTAAACTTTTATTTGATTATTGCAGAAAAAAATTTCCTCCAAGATTTTTTGATATTTTATATCAAAATAATGATATGTTTAAAGAAGAATCTGATTTAGATACAGAATTTTTACCAAATATTCATTTTAAAAATTTATGGCAATGTGAAATAACAGATAAAACAAGAGATACTATTTGGAAATATCTTCAATTAATTATGTTCTCTATTGTAGGTACACTTGAAAATAAAGAGGCATTTGGAGATACTGCCAAAATGTTTGAAGCTATTAATGAAGATGAATTTAAAAATAAATTACAAGAAACATTGGCACAAATGCAAGGATTATTTAATATTCCTTCTGAAGACAAAGCTTCTTATATGCCTGATGCAGAACAACTTCATGACCACATTACTGGAATGTTAGATGGTAAATTAGGACAACTTGCAAGGGAAATTGCTGAAGATGCTGCATCAAATTTAAATATGGATTTTGATGGCGCAACTGACATGAAAGATGTATTTCAAAAACTTATTACAAATCCTACTAAATTAATGGGATTAGTTAAAACAGTAGGAGACAAAATAGACTCTAAAATTAAATCAGGAGACCTTAAAGAATCTGAACTTATGGCTGAAGCAACAGAAATGATGAATAAAATGAAAAATATGCCTGGTATGGGAAATATTCAATCAATGTTAAGTAAAATGGGTATGGGAGGATTAGGAGGATTAGGAGGAAAAGTTAATACAGGAGCAATGGAAGCCAATTTAAATCAAAAAATGAAAATGGCAAAAACAAAAGAGAGAATTAGAGCTAAAGCTGAAGCAAATAATAAAGCAAGATTAGAAAAAGAATTGTTAGCAAGTCAACCACAACAGATACCAGTTAATAATATTATTCCTGATGAAGAATTAATGAAAATATTTAGTTCTGGAGAAAAAGTAGAAAGATCATTGAGAGGAGATAATCCATCTCAAAAAAAGAAAAAGGGAAAAAAATAAAATAAAATAAAATAAATTAAATAAAATAAAATAAAATAAAATAAAATAAAATAAAATAAAATAAATTAAATATAATATATATGAGTGATATTCAAATATATTATGCAGCTGCAAGTAATATAACTAATGATTTACATAAACAAAATATTGAAATTGATTCAATAGCGCGTTCAGGATATAAAACTTTTGAACAAATTAAAAATGATATAAAAACTACTAATAATTTTTGTAGAGATGAAGAATCAATAAGCATAAATCATTTACTTGGAACCCTTGCATCTAATGTAATTTTATACGCAATAATTAAAGATAAAGTGGCGGGGGTTCTAACATTTTTCTTTAATGTTAACAAAAAAGGAGAGAAAATAATAAATTTTGATGGAATTTGTTCCCCTAAAGAATTTACAGGTTTAGGAATTGGTAATAAACTAATTGATACTTTGATAAGAATAGGAAAATTTAATAATATTAAATATATAAATTTAGAGTGTAAAGGTAATGTTATGAAATATTATAAAAACAAATTCGGTTTTGTTATTTCAGAACAAACAATGGCATATGATTCTGATGATGATGAAACAGAACCATATTATCATATGACATTAGACTTGTCTACTGTATCTGGTGGTAAAAAAAGAAAACATAATAAGAAAACAAACAAACATAATAAGAAAACAAACAAACATAATAAGAAAACAAACAAACATAATAAGAAAACAAATAAATATAATAAGAAAACAAACAAAAATTTAAAATAATATAAATTTAAAGAAAAAGGTTTAGATATATTAGTTAATATTAATATATGTTTAATAACTACAAGTCTTCAGGAAAACATATGATTTGCGATTTTAAAGGAATTAAAAATAATGAATTATTAAATAATTGCGATAAATTAAATTTATTATTGAAAAATATTTGTCAAAATAATGATTTTGATATATTAAATATAATTGAACATAAATTTGACCCAATTGGATGCAGTATTATATTTTTATTGTCTGAATCACATATATCTATCCATACATTTCCTGAAAGAAATCATATGTCGTTTGATATTTATACTTGCAGACAATATGAAACTAATCATGCATATAATAATATTTATAAGTTTTTGATAGATAAATTAAAAGCCTCACCTGACAGTTTTTGTAAAATTGTTGATCGATTTTTTTGACATTTTAATTAGATTAATTTAATGTCAAATAATAGTTTTTATAAACTTTTTTTAAAGATTTATATATATATAATGACAATACAATTCTGGTCAAGTGATCCATCAGTATTATTTAATAAAGAATACATATTTGAATTATGGCCAATAACAGATATGTGTTATGAACAAAAACTTAATTCCATATCAAGATTAATTATACTAATAACTATTTTAGGATATATTTTAACAATGTCTCAACGGGTTTTAGTTGTTGGGGTTATAACATTATTTGTTATTTTTGTTTTATTTAAATTAAGAAAACAAAAAATAACTGCAGATATGTTGAATGAAGGATTTAGTGTACATAACAATGAAGCACCTGTTCAAAGTTCTTATATAAATCCTATAACTTTAGATTCAGTTTTAAAATCTGAATTTAAAGAAGGAACTAAAAAAAATCCATTTAGTAATGTTTTATTAACTCAAATCAGTGACAATCCTGATAGAAAATCTGCACCACCTGCATTTAATGTTGATTGTGATGAAGACATTACACAAAATGTTAAAAAAGCTGTTCAAATGATGAACCCAGGCATTAAAAATACAAATAAACAACTTTATGGTGACCTTTGGCAGGAATTTGAGCTGGATAATAGTCTAAAAGTTTTTCACAGTACACCAAATTCCAGAGTAGAAAATGACCAAAGCGCGTTTTCACAGTTTCTTTATGGTGACCTTAAATATTCTGCCAAGGAGTCCACGCCAGAAGGTGCAATTGCCCGAGTGCAAGATAATTATCGTTATACACTTTATTAAAAGCATTAAAGGTAACCAGTTTTATTACCTTTTTTATCATAAATATATGGAAACCATTTGGAAACCAAAACAAGCCCATTAATATTTATGTTATTATTGATACTATGTATCAAGTAAAAAAAGAATTTACATTACTCATATATTTACATTGAAACACTACAATATACTAAATGGAAACATTTTAGGAAACCAAAACAAGCCCATTAATATTTATGTTAAAGTTTTATAAATATGTACCTTTTTGTTTTATCAAAATAAATTTGGGGAAAGTATTTTGAGTTTCTGAAAAAGGACAAAAATAAATGTCCAAAATTGAAATACTGGAATACTTTGCCCGAAAAAGATTTATTCGCTGCATAAAATTTTTTATGGTCTGATAAAAATTAAAATAATTTTATTTTTGTTATGATAAAATTTTAATATTTTAGAGTAAAATATATAGCAGAATTTTCATTGACAAAAATATCAATGAAAATTCTGCTAATTCTGCTCGTGATATTAACACGGATAACAATACCAATAATAATTTAAAATAAAAATATTTGTTATTGACAAAATAAAATAAAATATATATAAAATATTGTAAAATAAAAATACTAAAATGTTATAAATGATAAAAGATGTAATACATAAATATTTTAATTAAATAAAAACTTAAGCAGAATTTCTATTGATATATTAATCAATGTTTATCAATGAAAATCTGCCAAAAATCTGCTATCGTTTTTTTTGTAATACTTGCGATTACGGAACAAATAAAAAAAGTAGTTACGCAGACCATTTACGTAGCAATAAACATAATAGAAATACAGAACTAAATGCGTCAGCTTTTAAATGTGATAATTGTAATAAAACATATAAAGAAACATCTGGATTATGGAGACATACACAAAAATGCAAACTTAATAATGAAAAACAAGAAAATAATTCTAACGAAACAGATAAAGATTTAATAATGTTATTAATTAAAGAGCATACAAAATTAATTGAACAAAATAGTGAGCTATTAGAAGTAATAAAAAATGGTTCATATAACACAATAAATTCTAATAATACAAATTCTAATAACAAAACATTTAATTTACAATTCTTTTTAAATGAAACGTGTAAAGATGCAATGAATATTATGGACTTTGTAGATTCAATAAAATTACAATTATCTGATTTAGAAAAGGTTGGAAGATTAGGTTATGTGGAAGGAATATCAAATATTATCACTTCAAATTTAAAAGCATTAGATGTAACACAAAGACCTGTTCATTGCACAGATAAAAAGAGAGAAACACTTTATATAAAAGATGAAAATAAATGGGAGAAGGAAGATGAAGAAAAGAAAAAAATAAAAAAGGCAATAAAAAGAGTTGCATCAAAAAATTCAAGATTGCTTCCAAAATTTAAAGAAGCGCATCCTGATTGTAGTAAATCTGTTTCAAAATTCTCTGACCAATATAATAAAATTATTGTAGAATCTATGGGAGGTTCAGGAGACAATGATGCCGAAAAAGAAGATAAAATAATAAAAAATATATCTAAAGTTATAACAATTGATAAAATAGAAAATACGTAAGTTTTTATTTAGAAACACTTTAACATTTAAATTAAAAAAAAAATGTATATTATAATATATAATGGCTACTTATTCAGGATATACCTTTAATAATCTTTCAAGAATTGGATTAGATGATTGTTGTGTATCACAAACTGATATGCAAAATGTTGCTTCTTGTAATTATATCACTCAAAATTATTTTTCTGCAGATTGTTCTATGAAAAATCCAATTTCACTTGCTACCACACAACCAGGTATAATGTATAATGGTGGTTTTAATTCTTCATCATGTGGTTCAAATATTGATGATTCATCAAAACTTCAAATTGGTTCCATTCAAACACATCCTAGATGCCATATTGATTTATTTCAACGTCCATTTGCAACTGTTCCGTATTTAGGACGTGGTTCTGTTAATCCTATTATGGAATCACAAATTCAACAAGGAGAACAAAATGTAAATAAAAAAAGTACCAGTAATCTTAGTGAGAAAAGTTATATTAAATATCATCAAACACCTCTTTTACCAGCTGTTCAAGAAAGAATTAACAATCCTGCAAATCAAATTGAAAACGTCGCATCAGATGGATGGATCCGTGGTGGTGTTCCTTCACGAGAATTGACCCGTGATGGTGATTATTTTAATAAACATTCAACATATCAACATGCTTAAATATAGAAATAATTAAAATATAAAGATAAATTACTTTTATATTTTATGTATAATACAAAAATAGTTTGCACCTATAATACACCTGAAGTTTTTTTAGATACAGATATTATTAACAAAGAAGAAGAAGAATTTATACGCGATGCAATTTATAGACAAGAATTATTAGATGTTTTAGGAATTAATTACTATGATGAAATACAAATAGATAAGGCAATTCACGATTTATATGGCAAAATTAAAGATAATACAGAACTTAAAGAATGTATGCATAAATTAGCTTCTAATTTTATGAAAGATAATGATGAGGAATTTGGTTTAATTATATTATTTTCTTATGATTATATGCATCTAACACATATTTGTGTATGTGAACTATTAGAAAATGATAAAATTAATGAAAAAAATATATGTAAATTAAAATCTGTAATATTTTAATTCATTTACATTTTATTTATACTTTTTTTTTAAAAGTATATATAAATGGCTTCTACACGTAATAGAAATACTCCTGGTAATTATTGTTTAGAACAGAAAGAATTTAAACAATTTGAAACTTACACATTATATCCAAATTCACAATATGGTGCTGCATATAATACAAGATTGCCTGGAATTGGACTTATGCCTGCACAAATACCTTGGAATAAATTGTCTTATAATGCTGCAGATACAGAATCATTTTTATTTGGAATTAACTCAACAAATTTAGTTAATCCTGCACCATGTTTTGTTCCTGAAATTACTAAATTAAATTCTGCTGATATATACAACAAATCTACTATTTTTATACCAGAACCTTTAGTAATTGAAAAGAACCAACGACCTTTTCCAATTCCTAATTAATAATTTATAATACATAATTATTTATTATTTAAAATATGTTTACTTTTTATATAAATGAGTAATATAAATGCAATAAATATAAATAGTGAAAATATTACTGTAACAAATTTAAATGTTGCCTACATAAATGGTCAACCATATATTTATAATCCTTGTGCAAATCCTTGCGCAAATGGTTATTATGTTCCTTGTAATGATTGTAATTATGTAGGACCTGATAGTTGTGATTGTGGAAATAGTTGCAACTGGTGTGATGAAGCGCCTTATATACCTGATGAATGTGATTGTTTTGTTCCGTGTAATAAGGTTGGACCTTATGTACCAGGATCAACTGGTTCTACAGGACCAACTGGTTCTACAGGACCAACTGGTGTTTCAGGAATAGCTACAAATACAGGGTCCACTGGATCTACTGGATATACTGGTGAAACAGGATCTACTGGATACACTGGTGTTACAGGTTCTACTGGATATACTGGTGAAACAGGATCAACTGGATACACAGGTGTAACAGGTTCTACTGGATCTACTGGATACACTGGATATACTGGAGTAACAGGTTCTACTGGATATACAGGTTCTACTGGATACACTGGATATACTGGATACACTGGAGTAACAGGTTCTACTGGATATACTGGAGTAACAGGTTCTACTGGATATACTGGATCTACTGGATATACTGGATATACTGGTGAAACAGGTTCTACTGGATATACTGGTGAAACAGGATCAACTGGATACACAGGTGTAACAGGTTCCACAGGTTCCACAGGTTCTACTGGATATACTGGATATACTGGTTATACTGGTGAAACAGGATCTACTGGATACACTGGTGTAACAGGTTCTACTGGATACACTGGAGTAACAGGTTCTACTGGATACACTGGAGTAACAGGTTCTACTGGATACACTGGAGTAACAGGTTCTACAGGATATACAGGATACACAGGTGTAACAGGATCAACTGGATACACAGGAGTAACAGGATCTACTGGATACACAGGTGTAACAGGATCAACTGGATACACAGGATATACTGGAGTAACAGGATCTACTGGATACACAGGTGTAACAGGATCTACTGGATATACTGGATATACTGGTGAAACAGGAACTACTGGATACACTGGTGAAACAGGTTCTACTGGATATACTGGTGAAACAGGAACTACTGGATACACTGGTGAAACAGGAACTACTGGATATACTGGAGTAACAGGATCTACTGGATATACTGGTGTAACAGGAACTACTGGATATACTGGAGTAACAGGAACTACTGGATATACTGGTGAAACAGGAACTACTGGATATACTGGTGAAACAGGATCTACTGGATACACTGGTGAAACAGGGTCTACTGGATACACTGGTGTAACAGGGTCTACTGGATATACTGGAGTAACAGGATCTACTGGATACACTGGTGTAACAGGAACTACTGGATATACTGGAGTAACAGGATCTACTGGATATACTGGTGTAACAGGAACTACTGGATATACTGGAGTAACAGGATCTACTGGATACACTGGTGTAACAGGAACTACTGGATATACTGGAGTAACAGGATCTACTGGATATACTGGTGTAACAGGAACTACTGGATATACTGGAGTAACAGGAACTACTGGATATACTGGTGAAACAGGTTCTACTGGATACACTGGAGTAACAGGTTCTACTGGATATACTGGAGTAACAGGTTCTACTGGAAGAACAGGTTCTACTGGATACACTGGTTATACTGGAAGAACAGGTTCTACTGGTCCTACTGGAGTAACAGGAACAACTGGTCCTACAGGTGCTGTAGGTGGTTTTTCACAGTCAACATTAGATATATTTTCAGACCAAGGTTTTCAAATAAATGATTATGGAAATACTTGGATAGGAATAACATCACCACCGGGTAGTAACACATATTGGCGTGGAGTTTCAATTTCTTCTTCTGGACAATACCAAACTGCTGTTCAGAATAATAGTTACATTTTTACATCAAATACTTTTGGAAAAACCTGGGTCATCCAAAATGTATCTGCAGGTATGAGAAGTTGGAGCGGTATTTCAGTTTCTACTTCAGGTCAATATCAAACTGCAGTTGTATATGGTGGTCAAATTTGGATATCAACAGATTATGGTTTAACATGGACTGAAATATCAACAGGAAATAAAAACTGGCAATCAGTTTCAGTCTCATCATCAGGTCAATATCAAACGGCAATTGTAACTAGTGGTCAAATTTGGATATCAACAGATTATGGAAATACTTGGACTCTTGCAACTACGCAACCATCTTCAGGAACTTGGCAATCAGTTTCAGTCTCATCTTCAGGTCAATATCAAACATCGATTGAAAGCGTTAGCAATGGTCAAATTTGGATATCAACAGATTATGGAAATACTTGGACAGCAAAAGCAACATCTCAAAATTGGCAATCAGTTTCAGTCTCATCATCAGGTCAATATCAAACAGCCGTTGTTTTTAATGGTCAAATTTGGATATCAACCGATTATGGAAATACATGGACAGCAAAAGCATCAAGTTTAAATTGGTATTCAGTTTCAGTGTCATCTTCAGGTCAATATCAAACAGCATGTGTATTAAATGGTCAAATTTGGGTATCAATAGATTATGGAAATACATGGAATGTCACCACATCATCAATTATTGCAAATTGGGTATCAGTTTCAGTCTCATCTTCAGGTCAATATCAAACAGCATTGGTAAATGGTGTTGCAAGTTTTGAAATTTGGGTATCAAATTCAAATGTTCCAGTCTTTTTAGGTCAGACAGGTTCTAATACAACTGTGGTTGTATATGACATACAAAATAACACTTTAAAATATAGAAATAAATCATTTGTAATAGATCATCCAATAAATACAAATAAATATTTAGTTCACGCTTGTTTAGAAGGTCCAGAAGCAGGAGTTTATTATAGAGGTAAAGGTGAAATTATTAATAATGAATATGTAACAATTATTTTACCTGATTATGTTAAAAATCTTGCAACTGAGTTTACAATTCAAATAACACCTATATATTCTGGTAAATCACTAGAACAATTATATACATCTGAGGTATTTAATAATTGTTTTAATGTTTATGGAGAGAACTGTAAATTCTTTTGGTTTGTTCAAGGAAAACAAAATGATATTGAAGTTGAACCATTAAAAATAAATACAAATGTAAAAGGAACAGGTCCTTATAAATGGATTTAAATAAGTTTTCAAATTAAATAAATATTAAATAAAAAATTTTTAATTAATATTTTAATAAACAATTAAAATTAATATTCTGGAGTATGTTTTTTAAATAAACAACCCTGAGGTGATATTCCTTTAACATCACTTGTTACAATAAGTGGATTCTGATTATTACAATCAGTCATCCAAATTTTAATAATACAGAAATTTTTCTTAGGAGAAATGGTAATTCCAGTAACACTATTTACGAAATTATCATTTTTACTAATTGATGAACCAACTACAACATAAGTTAAGTCTTTCCAAACTTTATACACACTTTTATTTGTAACTTTATATGAAAAACACCCACCATTTCTATTTTTTGGATCTTCCCAGGTAGGTTTAATACCCTGCCTCATCATAAATAACATACAATTTTCTACTAAAACAGAAGGAAGTGTTTCTGTAACGCCAAGAGTATCTTCAACTGATTTAAATGTAGAAATAGGAATATAACTTTTAATGCTCCAATCTGTGTTGTGTGGCAGATGAGCCCAAAGTGTCCATCTGTCCGATAAACTATGAAAAGGTTCCATGTTAGAACTAGATGTTGCAGATTCCATTGTATTATTATGATGGGAGTCCATTCGTATTATATTATTTCAATTTTTTTTTAAATAGTTTTAAAATAATATATTAATTAATTTCATTTTTATCAATTAATTTCATTTTTATCAATTAATTCAAATTTAAGATTATTTACAATATTAAGTATATAATCTGTTTTTTTAATTATAATTTGTTCATTTGTTGCATTTAATTCAAATTTAACATTATTTACATCATGATCAATAATTTTTATCATTATTTTATCTTCTTTATGAATATCTTTATATATATCGAAACTAGGTTCATGAATATTTTTTAGATAATATGCAATAAAATCTTTTGATATTACATTATCAACTATATAAAAATTATAATCATTGGTCTTAAGATTAATTTTAAATATTTTATTCTCTCCAACAATAATTTCAACAAGTATAAATTGAATACTTGAAATATCATAATCAGGAGTTATTAGATTATTTTTTGTGATAATTTTTTTATTAATACAATTATTATTTTTATTAAAATCAGAATAAATTGCGAAATCATAATTTAATGATTCTCCATTAATTATCTCACCATTTTTAATATATTGTATTGTTGACCCATTTTGGTTTGATTTTAACATTAAATCCAATTTATTTTTAATTTCAAACAAAAATGGTTCATTTTCAATAAATTTATTTAACGAATTATTAAATTGTAGAAATAAAATTTGAAATTTGCTATAAATATAAATCATATTATATGAAAAAGAAATAAATAAACTTGAAACACCAGATGGAAATCTTCTATCTAACATTTCAACAAAAAGAATGCCAAGTAAAAATGAATTAATCATGTGAGATATCATTATTATTTAATTAAATAATAATATCTATTTAAATTGTTTTTTGATATTTTCTCTCTAACTTTGATATTCATGACTTGTAGAACCATGAGGAACTGGATTGTAATAAACTTTATTATTCATATTACTTGTAATATCATTTGCGTGAGGATTTGGAATTATAATATTTGGAGACTTATAATATACAGGATTTGATGATGAATTGTATTCAGGGTCATAAATTATAATATTACCTAAATTATCTCTTGTAATTCCATTTCCACAATCAAAATTATTACCATCGCATTTATAATTTAGTTTACCTGTTGCTGCATCTAAACCAAAAACATATAATAATACGCTGACTATCACTGTCATCAAAATAAATGGAATAAAAACAATAACCCATGATACA
>Ga0247841_10000851_pt1 | contig 75277 bp, 57 predicted proteins | sample LaCruzMarch2015__2_FD_192410 | JGI IMG/M metagenome (GOLD analysis project Ga0247841, IMG submission 192410) | Freshwater microbial communities from meromictic Lake La Cruz, Castile-La Mancha, Spain - LaCruzMarch2015_18m | ecosystem: Environmental > Aquatic > Freshwater > Lake | place: Spain... | reverse complement strand
ATGGTTTTTGTTTCACATAAGGTTCAATAGTTTCGTTTTTATTGTAATATTTTGGTTATATTTTGACTTTTTTGAAAATATGATAGAAAACATAGTGTTTGGTGTAGATTACCTTTCCGAATTACAGTTTTTAATACTGTTAGTTGACACAATTAATAAATAAGTATATAATAGCGAACAGATTAAACACAGAAACTTTATTACTCGCTTGTGGAGGGTTGAATAGTGGATTCCATAAGAAAATTTGATGTATTTATGCCTACACGTATTGTCTTTGGCGTCGGAAGGGTATCTGAAGTTGGGACGTTAGCTGAACAGTATGGCAAACGGGCTTTATTAATTACTTACAAGGATATTTGTGGTATGGAGGAGACCATTGAAAAGGTCTCAGATTATCTCGAAAAATCGGGATTGTCTGTCGCTAGATACTCCGAAGTCGTTCCAGACCCTTCGACTGAGATAATAAATAAAGGCGCTGATATTGTAAAGAAAGAAGGAATTGACGTACTAATCGGGCTTGGCGGAGGAAGTGCTATTGATTCTGCAAAAGCCATAGGTACAGTTGTTGTAAACGGTGGGGACGCATGGGATTATATGGCGTGTAACCCTGAGTGTAAAAAATTCAGTTTTGCAATGCCTGTAATAGCCATACCAACTACTTCTGGTACAGGCAGTGAGACAACAGCAGTCGCTGTTCTGACAAAAAAAGAGATTAAATCAAAAGGGTCAATAGTGAATCCATCAATATTCGCCAGAATAGCTATAATTGATCCAGAATTATCTTCTACTATGCCCCCTGCTTTAACCGCATCAACTGGTATAGATGCTATGGGACATGCAATGGAGGCTTTTATATCGAAGAGAGCGACGCCTTACGTTGAACGGCTTGCTCCCGAAGCAGTAAAGCTGATCTGGGAAAATCTTCCCATAGCTTACGCTGATGGTAGTAATATGCTTGCAAGGGCAAATATGGCTTGGGGTAGCACGGTAGCAGGTATGATGCTTGCTCAATCTGGTGTTATTGGGGTTCATGCGGTCTCTCAAGCACTTGGGGCGCATCTGGGTGTTCCTCATGGAGTAGGCGTAGCTATTGCAACTCCAATTTTCCTTGATTATAATCGTTCTGAAGCAGAAGATAGGTACGTCAGACTTGCCAGAGAACTCGGAATGGTTGAAGGAATAAACAATAATGATGAAATAGTTGATATATTTATTGAACAGGTAAAGAATTATCTAAAAAAATTCGATATGCCATTGGACCTTAAAACACGATCTCATGAGATTGACAGACCAAAACTCATTGAAAATGCTATGTTTAATGCCCCATTGTCCCTTGTCAATAATCCACGTAATTTAACTATCAGTGACATGGAGCAGATAATATCAAAGATCATATAAGCAAGTTTAAGAAATCTTTTTAAACTTTAGGAAATAGAACGCGGATAAACGAAGATCAGGCAGATTAAAATAGTGATCAGTAAGCAGTGATCAGTTTTCATAAGACTAAATCTTTACTGATTACTGATTACTGAATAAAATTCGTTTAATCCGCGTTCTATTCTTAAAAATTTAACATCATTTTTTTAACTTGCTTAATACGATTTAAGATTTAAGATTAGGAGCAATTAATGAAACCGTTAGATAGTGATAAATGCGCGCCACAACTTAAATGCTCGTTACGAAGTAAATTACCAATTATTGTAGATAATGTTTACGAAAGCTATGAGCAAACAACAATAACCCGTAACATAGGAGAAAGTCCACTCCCTAATAAACAGGAAATCATTGATATTCTTGAGCTTATACGTGAGATACTGTTTCCGGGTTATTATGGCACTTCTGGATTGTGCTGGGAAAATGTTGTTTATTTTATAGGTAGTAAATTGGATCAGCTATTTTCCAGTTTAAGCAAGGAAATCTCAAAAAGTTTCAGACATGAATGTAGAGAAACCGGGCATATATGCGTTGAATGTGTTGATAGAGCCAGTCAATATACCATAGAGTTTCTTGAGAAAATACCAAAAATCAGAGAGATGCTCGCTGATGATGTTCAATCCGCTTATGATGGCGATCCTGCCGCAAAAAATCTGGATGAGATAATCTTTAGCTATCCGGGTGTAATGGCGATAACAACATATAGAATCGCTCATGAGCTTTATATTCAAGGTATTCCATTAATCCCAAGAATTATGACTGAATACGCTCACGGAATAACAGGAATTGACATACATCCCGGAGCGAAAATAGGCAGAAGCTTTTTCATCGATCATGGAACAGGTGTTGTTATTGGAGAAACTTGTGAGATCGGTGATCGAGTTAAAATATATCAAGGCGTCACTCTTGGCGCACTTAGTTTTCCAAAGGATGGTACCGGTGCGCTCATAAGAGGAAGAAAGCGACACCCTACCATTGAAGATAACGTCACTATATATGCCGCCGCTACGATTCTAGGTGGAGATACCGTAATAGGCAAAGGCTCTGTTATCGGTGGAAACGTATGGCTTGTTCATTCAGTTCCGTCTGGGACAAAAGTTACTATGGAAGACCCTCAATTAAGGTTCAAAATGACCAATACACCTACTGAAAGTTAAGGTGACTCGTAATGGCTAATATTCTCGTCACTGATGATAACGAGGCTATAAGAAATGCCTTAAAGGATTTTCTAGAGAGGGATCAGCATCAAATTACCCTTGCAGAATCTGGTGAGAAAGCAGTCGAATTGCTACAAGATAATATATTTGACGTAGCGATCGTTGATCTAATAATGGAAGGGATTGATGGGATGGCTGTTCTAAAAGCCATCAAAGATATATCTCCCGAAACAGAAGTAATTATGATAACAGGTTATGGTACAATACCCATTGCTATTCAAGCAATGAGATTGGGAGCTTATGATTTTATAACAAAACCTTTTGAATTTGATGAGTTAAAGTTGTTAATAGACAGAGCTTTGGAAAAAAGAGAAATTACCATCGGAATGAAAGTTCTTCAAACACATGCAAAAGAAAGAAAGAAATTCTCTAATCTGATAGGCTCTACTCCCGCTATTTATAAGGTTTTTGCACGAATCGAAAAAGTCTGTCGTTTTGATACTACGGTTCTTATAACAGGTGAAACTGGAACTGGTAAAGATTTAGTCGCTCGAACTATACATGCTAACAGTCCTCGACATAATAATCCATTTGTTCCCATAAATTGCTCTACTACTCCAGAAAATCTTCAGGAAAGCGAATTCTTTGGGCATGTAAAAGGGGCATTTACTGATGCTAATGAGAGTAAGAAAGGTCTGTTTGAGTCTGCTCACAAAGGAACGATTTTTCTGGATGAAATCGGTGATGCTTCTCTTGTCACTCAGCTCAAACTTTTACGATTTTTGGAAGATGGTGAAATTCGTCGGGTTGGGGAAAATACTTCTATTAACATTGACGTCAGACTTATAACCGCTACAAATAAAAGTCTGTCTAAGGCTATTGAAGAAAAAGAATTCAGAGAAGACTTATTCTATCGTATTAATGTAGTTGAGATAAACATACCACCTCTCAGAGAAAGAAAAGATGACATACCGCTTTTGGCAGAATATTTCCTTAGAACGTACTCTGGAAGATTAGAAAAAAAAATAAATAATATATCTCAACAAGCTCTGGCTTTATTAATGCAATACGATTGGCCCGGAAATGTACGTGAATTACAAAACGTTATACGTCACACTGTTGCATTTACGGATAAAGATACAATTGTGCCTGAATCGTTTCCAGATGAGGTTTTGAATATTGACAACAAAAAACAACCTGATGAAAAAAAGCAGATGTCTCTTCAAGAGATCGAGAAGGCATATATGATTCAGATGCTCGAAAACCTCTCATGGAATTACAGCCAAGCATCCAAAATCATGGGCATATCGAGAGCAACCATATATAGAAAAATAAAAGAATTCGGATTATCACCAAAAGATGATGATTTGATCCATTGAAAAACAAAAATGCTCTGTTAATAATTTCATCTATCTTCTCTTTTGGCAACTCTATCTTACGCTTAATTAGTGTATGTAATCCTGAATATAACTTACGCTTATTTTCACGATATACACTCTCTCGTATCTCCTATCCTATCAACAAACCTATGGAATACGCAAAAAAAGAAATAACCATATACATTACCTTTGTAGTATACTCCTCTGAGATATACTTTATCTCCAGAATTCATTAGTAGCGGCACTTTATCACTATTCTCATTCAATACTGTTGGGTTATTGCCTACTTTTAATTGGATGACAAACTTTATGCTTGGGCTCAGCAGATATTTATTGACGACTTATACGCAGGATGGTATAATGTATCTTAGCCTAAAAAATGAATCGGACTCAGTGACTTAAAGAATATTGATGGATAACTTTATTTAGTGTATAATAAAGAGGTCAATAACCCCACGCATAATGAAGGTTAAATAAATAATCGGATAATAGCTAGGAATCCAGAAAACCCCGATAATTTTATTACCCGATTAATTATTAATGCTCATAATGCGGGGGCTTGCGTTGAAACTTAGACGCAACTCTTGTTGACTAACCTAGGTCTCAGCTGAGACTACGTTAGGGGCAAATATATAGGCACTTCGGGATATACAAACTGAGTTTGATCAAATTCCGAACTCTGCGGTAGATGTCGAAAGTTGAAAGTTGAGAGTAGAAAGTTTAGAGTTCAAATCAACTCTCATCTTCCCCATCAACATTGGCGAAGACTGCATTTGATCAGTTTCAAACTGATGTTTGATCATATAACCTGTTTTGGTGGTTTCAGGGCAAGTTTTATTTTAGCTTGCGTCAAAACTATCGCCTACTTTTAACATCAAAAAGGAGAAGGCAATTCCTCCCCATACCTGAGGGCAGGGGTATTCTTGCCGAAATCGGAGATGAAAAGGGATGAAAAGATGTGCTAATCCATAGAGCGCATATTATACTTCAGACGGTTACAAATTGCGCTTTTTCAAAGGTCTGAAAACGTAGTGTGAGTAATGTGTCTATACTTAGCACGATCAGAAAAAAGCTCAATTTATGACCGTGCTAAATATAACGTATTAAAATTGAGGAGAAATATATGAGAACAGTAAAATTAGGACTTATTGGAGCGGGCGGTATTGCACAGGCTCATTGCAGTGCTATCTCTGGTATTGAAGGCGTTGAGATAATCGCCGCAAGCGATATGATTAAAGATAATGTGGAAAGGACAGCGGCTCGCTGGAATATTCCAAAGACTTTTACAGATTATAATGAAATGCTGAAGATGGACGAGATTGAAGGCGTCGCTGTCTGCACGCCAACTGCCGTTCACGCAGCACCAACAATCGCCGCTCTCAAAGCAGGTAAGCACGTAATTTGTGAAAAGCCGATGGAGGCTTCACTTTCTTCGGCAACTGAAATGGTACGTACCTCTCACGAAACAGGAAAAATACTGATGGTCGCCTTAAAGCTTCGCTATACTCCACAGGTTAGAAAAGCAAAAGAGATCGTTGATGCTGGAACACTAGGCGATATTTATTACGCTGAGACTATTGCAGACAGAAGGCGTGGCAATCCCGGTGGGAGTTTTGTCAAGAAAGCAACCGCAGGATTTGGTGCTGCCGCTGACATCGGCGTTTATGCCCTTGATACTGCTCTCTATCTAATGGGACATCCTAAGCCCGTCGCTGTAATGGGTATTACGTCAAATTATCTCAGCCTGCACAATACTTGGAATCCTACCCTTAAACAAACTGAGGTTGAGGATTTTGCTTGCGGATGGGTATTGTTTGATAACGGCGCAAGACTCGTTTTTAAGACCTGCTGGTGCATGAATATGGATTCTCTCGGAGGAACAATCTTCCTTGGAACAAAAGCAGGATTACGCATCGGCGTTGGAGAAGTCCGTGGTCCTCAAGAAGGAGTAACCCTCTACCGTGACGAATTCGGCGAACCGATAACGATAAATGTTCCCATTGGCGGAGGCGTTGATGTATTCAAGGCAGAAGAAGCGGCATTCGCTGATGCGATCCGTGAAGGTAAGCCATCCCCGATTGATCCTGATGGGATGCTTCTGACTAACGTGATCTTTCAGGGTGTTATTGATTCTGCTAATGCTGGTGGACGTGAAGTCGAGGTTAAAGTTCCTACGTTTAAATAGTCAAACATCAAACTATGCTTGCGCATCCATAATGTTTTTAGGCAATCATGTATACACGTAGCACTAGATTTAATAAGCTTACACGAGTTTTTCACTTACAAAGTAAAAAGAAGAATAAACACAAAGAGAAAGTGACGCGTTACGCGTGACATTTTTAGTGTTCTTTGTGTTTAATAACTGAAAAACTCGTGGCAAGCACGTCTCATTACGTCAGAGAATTAATGCTATTGGCAATATTATGGGAAGGGAGTAATATTATGAAAACCCCTATAGTAACAGTATTCATCGTCGCTGTTCTGATAATAGGGCTTGGGCTGGCTTTCTATGACTATAAGACTCGTGGACTTCATGAGAACCCTATCGGTATCTCAAGAACTCAAGCTGAGATGTTGAGAAGAGCCCGAGTGGTTGGAGAAGAAAAAGCCAATCAGAAGGATTACGTCGGAGCCGTAGAAGAATATAAAAGGGCTATACGAATATCCCCCAGAGACCCATATATACGAAACGATCTTGGCGCCGCATATTATTATCTAGGATTGAAAGCTATTAATCCACCTATCCCTGAAGACGAGGAAACTGATTATGGGTCTGGGTCTGGAATTGATGCACGCTATGGCGATAAAAAAGAACAAATAAGAGAGCAAGCATTTACGAAGCTCAAGGAAGCTCTTGATAAAACTGAATCTGGTATAATCACTGTTGTTGTAAGAGACTCCGCTTTAAGTAAGGAGATAGTGACTTCAAGTAATTCTTTGGGTAACTACGCTCACGCCGAAGAAGAGGTTAAAGATGACGGGGTAAAAGATTACTGGATAACGATAATTAAAGGAAAAACAAAGGATTATTTTATTGTCGCTGAAAAAGAGTATCTGCAAGCTGTAGATTTTTTGGCTGTAAGAGATTCTGCTGGACATAAATACTCAGCATATTCTGTCGCTTCAAGAAATCTTGGAACTCTTTATTTTAGAATGGGTAGAAAGAAAGAAGCCCTCGCAAACTGGCAGAGAGCGCTTCAACTTGAGCCTGCCGATCAAGACCTAAGAAAACTTGTTGATAGCTATCGAAAATAGTAATTCTGGATTCATAAATGAGATGATTGAACCAATTAAAATGCTTGAATCAATGACTATTAAGGACATCCTTATACGGTCATATCAGTTCTATAAAAATAACTTTTTTAAGTCTATTGGGATCGTCCTATTGTTAAAAGGTCCATACCTGATACTTGCTTACATCATATCCAGATTTGCCGCCTCATTTTTTGTGGATATGTTTTCTTTAAGTGATGGGTCATTTGCCAATTTTGAATACATAGCTGGTGTTTTGATCGTTGAGATTTTAGAATTGATCTTCATACCTTTTATCAGCCCTATATCAGTTTCTGCCATCACTGTATTCATGTCCGAAAAACATCTAAATAGAGATATAGGTATCGTAGAATCATATAAAATGGTTATGAACAGGGCTTTACCGTTATTTGGGACAGTGTTGTTGTCGGGCTTGTTTATATCTTCAGGATTTATTTTCACTTTTACGTTAATGTCGGGAAGCTCACAATTGGGATTTATAACTCTATTAATTGCGCCGATTTTGGCAAGTGTTTTTTGGGTATGGTTCGCTTTCGTTCCTCAGACAGTCGTTATTGAAGGCGAAGGCGGAATCGGTGCGATGAAGCGTAGCAAATACCTTACAACTGGATACTTCCGAAAAGTTTTGATACTTGTTGTGCTAGTTTTTGTTGCTATTTTATTGGCTACGTGGATACTCTCTTTTGGTTTTAGTAAAATGCTGTTCTTTCTTGGTGACAGCAGTGCATTTCTGGGAAAAGGTCTTTCTAATGTTGTTTCGGTAATTTTTGAGGCTTTCAGGATTACTATTATACCAATGCTTTATTTTGACCTTCGGGTTCGGAAGGAAGGCTTCAATCTTGAGATGCTGACAAAAGAAATGGAATCTGATATTTGATGGAGGATGAAGGATAAATGAAAGCATGGAATTGGGCAGAGATTGATTCTGATGAAAGAGAATACTGGTCAATACCGTCAAAAGATGTTTTTCAATTTATGTTTCATCTGAAAAATCACAAACAGAACAAGGTATATGATCTCGGGTGCGGTATTGGTAGAAATCTATTTTTTCTGATGGATATGGGATTTGAGGTCTATGGCTCAGACTATTCGCCTGATGCTGTCTCGGAAGTAAATAAACGTCTATGTGAGAATAGAGTAAAGCATGAATCTATGATTGAGATAACCGAGTTAGATAAGTCTTACGATGCAGTTATAGCCTGCAATGTGGTATATCATGCTTATCTTTCAGATATGGTAAAAGCTCTGGAAAATATACACCGAATATTGAAGCCTTTGGGAAGTCTTTTAATAACGTTTCAGTCCAGAAAATCTCCGAGCTATAAAAAGGAACTGGAAGTTGAGCCATGGACAATAGTTAAGAATAAAGGTAATGAAAAGGATATACCGCATCATTACGTAGATCGTGATGAGATTTTCCTGTTGCTTTCTGATTATGATATAGTCGAGTTAAGTTATATAGAGCATGAGTATGATAACTTAAATTTCAAGGGATGTCATTACGTGGTAACGGCAATGAAGAAATGAGTGACTGGCAATATTAGGATTATATTTCAGATAGCGCTATCAAAAGTTTTACTAAAGTTTTATCGGATTATGCCGAATATATAGTTGATAGTACTATGCGTCTAATGCTGTGGGAGAAAAGTTTTCAAACCATATCAGTTCTATCAAATGTTTCATCTGTCATCGCAATTTCCATAAAGCATTATATGTGTAGCTTTATTCAATAACGGTGTAATAATTTCTAATTTAAGTCAATATACAGTATGTTGCAAAATGTAACGAGATGTAACTGATTGTATATTTAGATTATATTATCTTTGGAGTATTATACAGATAGTGTCGCATTTTGATCAAAGCTGTTTTATAAATATTGTATAATTCAAGGCAATGAATCGCCTTACTATAGGCTTAATTAATATCATTTTTTTAACGTGCTTAAATAATAAGAGCCTATTTGTATCAAGAATTATTGATAGCATTTTTTTGAACAAGAAAATTGGCATGGTTCTTGTAATAAAAATTTAGAGTTTATAGATTTGAATGAGGCTTTTTACATTGAATTGGGGTGACTAATGGTAAATTTGTTGGTTTTTTTGATGTTAGTTACGCAGTCTCCTTTAGTTACGCAGTCTCCTTTAGTTACGCAGTCTCCTTTAGTTACGCAGTCTCCTTTAGTTACGCAGTCTCCTTTAGTTACGCAGTCTCCGCTTGGACAAGATTATATTATTAAACAGGGAGATTCTATTACTATTACTGTGTGGGAACGGCCATCGCTTTCTGGAAAGATGTTAGTTGATCCAAATGGTTATATTAGCCTTCCAATGCCTATTGGCTCAGTTCTGGTTGCGGGAATGACTTCTGCTAAGGTTACTCAGGTGCTGACGGACAAAATTAAAGAGTATGTTTTAAATCCAACAGTGTTTGTGTCTATTTTACCTACATTAGGTTTTACAATACATGTTTTAGGAGAGGTTAAGGTACCTGATTTTGTCACGATTCCTGAAGGCACTACCCTTCAAGAGGCAATTTCAAGGAGTGGCGGGTTTACCGAATTTGCTGACAAAAATCATATTAAAATGATCCGTGAAGAAAAAGATTCTGATGGCAAGAAATCAATAGAAACGACAATAGATTTTGAAAGATTCAGTGAATATTCAGATTTTTCTGCGAATCCGATCTTAAAATCGGGAGATGTTTTATTTGTTCCTCGCATACAAAAAGCAGAACGCACAGAAAAAATTGCAAAACGAAGTATTTCTGTCTTTGGCGCAGTAGTTAAGCCGGGCGCACTAGATACGGAAGAACCTTTGCCTCTTATGAATGCGATTGCTATGGCTGGCGGGTTTACTCGATTGGCTGTACAAAAAGAAATATCTATACTTAGTATTGTTAATGATAAATTTACACGAAAGTACGTGGATTTTGAAAGCTTTATATCTGGGAATGACCCAAAAACAAATCCAGAAATTTCTTTAGGAGAGGTGGTCTTTGTTCCTGAAAAATCGGAGGAAGAAGTAAAACTACTCAAGGTAATTATTTTAGGACAGATTAAAACGCCGGGTGTTTATCCTATAACAAAAGAATCTCGGCTTTTTGATACTTTGTATTCCGCTGGTGGATTTGCTGAAGAAGCCAACATTGATGAGGTTACCATCACTCATAAAAATGCTGAAGGTCTAACAAAAGAAAAAGTTAGCGTTAGAGAGTTTTTAAGGTCTGGTGATCAGAAATTTAATCCATTAATTGAGAAAGATGATACTATTTACGTTCCATTATCTCAGAATGCAAAGGAAATTCCATATTTACACGAGATGTTTATTCCTTCTATTCGTATAAGCGTTATTGGGGAAGTTATTAAGCCTGATACGTTCAATGTTTCAAATAATGCCAGTCTTTTAGATATTTTGAAAATTGCCGGAGGTCCTTCTGCTCAATCCGATCTTAAAAAGGTTACAATCATTCGAGAGACTGCCGACTCGAATTCAGGAAAACGCTCACAAACAGTAGACCTATTAAAAGTCCTAACGAAAGGAGAATTTCAGTTACTTCCAAAACTCAATGATGGAGATACAATTTTTGTTCCTAGAAAAATCGAAAGAACGCTTTGGTCAAATATAATAAAAACAGCTTCTGACATTTCGACTCTTGTGGTTTTATATTATATTATAACTGGTCAACGTTATAATTAAAGGTAAATTACAAATGCAAGACAATACAATAATAAAACGAAAAAAAATTCAAAATAAGCAGGTTAGTGATTTTACCATACAAGACTTATTAAAAATTATATTAGTCAAAAAATGGTTAATTTTATCAATATTAGTTATAGTTGTAGGGGGGGCTATTTATTACGTTCAAATAATTCCACCTACCTATAAATCTAGTGTGTCTATAGTGCGCGAACTTAATTCTTCTGAAATGATGGGAGTAAGAACTACTAATGACAGAATTGAGCAAGGACAGTTATTTATAATAAAAGGTCCTACGGCTTTGCGGGAAATCAGCGATAAGATTGCTAAAGAATATGGCTTTACTATTTCAACAGCAGACATCTATGCCGGTATATCATTAACTATTGATGAAAAAACTGGAAATACAATAACCATAACAGTAACAGCTAATACTCCAGAATATGTACAGGCAATCGCTAACGTTACTGCTGAAGTACTTAAAGATAAAATGGATGAAGTTAAAATGTCTAATTTGAGTCAAGGAACTGATTTTCTTAAACAGCAAATGGATCTTATGGAAAAGAAGATGCAAGATTCAGAACAGGCATTAAATGATTTTCGAGATCGAGAAGAGATTATTGCCAAATCGTCAAACTCAGCTTCTGGTGGATTGTTAGACTCGGCTTCTGGTGGGTTGCTTGGAAAACTTGGTGATATGCAAAGTCAAGCTATTCAAATTGAAAATGAGGTTGAACTCAAAAGAACCCAAGTGAAAACATTGGGGGAGCTGATAGTCGAGAAAAAGAAATCTGCTCAAACATCTTCGGCGCCAGAAAAAACTATTCAGCTCGATCAATTACGAGAAAGGCTGATCTCCTTGCAATCGGACTTAAATATAAAGCTTGAAACTCTTACAGAGAAAGACCCCGAAATAATTACTCTTCGCAAAAGGATTATAGCAACAGAAACCCAATTGAAAACTGAATTTAATGATCTTATGAAAGAACTAAATACAACTTCTCTTGATCCCGTTGCGGAACTGCAGGGCTTGACACAGGAGTATGTTACACGGACTGTTGAACTGAAAGGTTTAGAAAGCAAAGGGATATTGATAAATGAAAGGTTAAAAAAATTTAGAGATGCTCATCCAGAAATTGCGTCAAAGCAAGTAGAACTGATTCGGTTGGAGCGTCAATCAAGACTTAATGAACAGAGCTATACAACTTTGGCAGGTAAATATCAAGATATACGATTGTTGGAACAGATGAAGGGTGCCGGGTTAAAAATATTAGACAAAGCGGATTTGCCAAGATATCCAGTGGCGCCAAATAAAAAGATGATAATTAGCTTTTCAGTAATAGCCGGATTATTTTTTGGTATAATGTTTGCTCTTTTTCTGGAATATATAAGTGATTCAATAAAAACTAAAGAGGATATAGAACGATTTCTTGAATTACCAGTGTTAGGAATGATCACACCGTTAGGTCCATTCAATGTTCCAGCCAATGCTATAAGAAAGCGAGAGAATCCAACACTTATTATGGAAAGCAAAAAGGCTACAACTAAGGCTACAACTACAGTAAATAATATACAAGAAAGGCATGAACCTAGACGTAAATCCAACAAAGATATCCTCAACATGCTGAGTCACTGCCTTATTTATTCTGATAATGGAAATACAAAAAGCCCCGCAGTAGAAAATTACTGGAATCTTGCCATGAGCATAAAGTATGTAAACACGGACAAGCAATTAAAGTCTATATTAGTAACCAGCGCAGTACCCGGAGAGAGAAAGACCACAACAGCCAGTAATTTAGCAATTGTCAAGGCAAAAGCAGGTATAAAAGTTCTTTTGATTGACGCTGATTTGAGGCGTCCTATGCTCCATCGTATATTTCAACAGAATCGAAAATCAGGGTTATCTGATTTATTGACGATTGATGATGCCGTGGATTACAATACTTTCGATTTTGAAAATCATGAAAGCATCCGTCCTACTGTTCAAGAGAATCTTTTCTTGCTTCCTTGCGGTTCTAGTGTTTCCAATTCAGATACTTTGCTCAGTTCTGATAGAATGCGAGAATTATTGAGGGCTTTAGAAAAAAGATTTGATCTGATAATAATTGACTCGGCTCCATTGCTTATAGTTTCCAGCGTGATTGCTTTGAGTAAGGAAGTTGACGGGGTTTTGTTGGCTATACAGTCAGGCAAGTCAAAACGTAAGATTGTTATTAATGTAAAAGAAGTCCTAGAAAGTGTAAATGCCCGGATTATCGGTACTGTTCTTACAGATGTTGATATTGTCAGACAATATGGTTACTACTACCGCCGTTATTACAACTATTATTATCAGGACAAAGATGGAAATGAGTAATTTGCTTGAACTCAGGCAGAATAATCAACTCGGCATTTTAGTAGAACTCGTTAATAGTAGTAATCTAAAAGGAACATTCAATGAATTCTATTGCAACATTAGACTCTCAATATAGGTTTGCAAATTCAAAGGCTTATGATATATGTGTCATAACCGCCGCTAATGAATACCAAGCACAAGGTTATCGTGAACAAATCAAGTCACGTATTGATAATGATAAACTACCGCAAGAAACGAAATTTATTGTTGTTTCTGATCCCCACGGTAAACGTATTGGTTCCGGAGGAAGCACAATTTTTGTGCTTTATAAGCTCCTTGAATATTTTTGCGGGTTAGGAAATAATAAATATTGCTCTGTTCGTGACCTGCTAAGTGAAAAAAGAATACTTATACTTCATTCTGGCGGGGACAGCAAAAGGCTCCCTGCCTATTCAGCAGTTGGAAAGGCATTTATTCCCCTTCCGATCAATTCTTTTCCACCCTCCGAACCAGCCAAGCAAGCAATTGAATTAGTAACACTTTTCGATCTTTTGCTTTACAACCTCATGAAACTCCCCTACCTAAATGATGGACATTTGGTAATAGCTTCAGGTGATGTTTTATTGAGTTTTAATGCAAATGAAGTGAATTTTTGTGATCATGGCATCACAGGATTGTCTTACCCGGGTTCAATCGAGGTTGCATCTGGTCATGGAGTATATATTGCGCCATTTGATCGGTTAGAAACCGAGTTTGATTCGACACAAGCTTTGCTTGATCAAAACATTAGAAACGTTAAAGAATTTTTACAAAAACCAACTCATGCTCAATTATTACAAAATGATGCGCTTGACGCAGCCAATAGGGCATTCGTTGACACTGGGGTGATGAACTTCTCCATTGACGCTTTAGAATGTCTGGCAGAAGCATCTGGAATTTATATCGAAGATGATAAGGCATTGATTGGGAAAGATAGCCTTTGTAATCACTTGATTAATGGAAATGCTCATTTAGACATTTATACGGAGTTTCCTTTTGCGATTTTAAACAAAAACGTAGAAATACCCGGGTTTCAGAATTCAGAATCTTTTGTAACGAAGCTCAAGACAATGCCTTTCTTTGTTTGTCTACTTTCATATTGTGAATTTTTCCACGTTGGTACAAGCAGACACTTACTCCGAAGTTTCCATACATTTAATCATACCGCTTCAATGTATGGTTTTCAGAATTTTAGTAAAACGAAAATTGCAGATAAATCAGAACTTAAAGACGTATTTATTTATAATACTTTGATTGACACTACTTACATAAAGGCAAATAAGTTTTCATTCATAGAAGGTTGCTACCTTGATGGAAACATTGAGTTGTCTGGAGAGAATATTATTACAGGCATCCCTAAAGGTGCAGGAGATATAAAACTTGAAAAAGGTTTATGTATAGCTTGTGTTCCTGTTAATAGACAAAAGGAAAATATCTCTGACTCGTCTGTTTCTGAGACGGAAAGCGGATGGGTATCTGTTATTTATGGGGTCGAGGACGATTTCAAAAAACTGGCTAACGATCCATCAGCCACTTTTAATAATAATCCTTTCTCAATCTGGATGGAGACGCTTGGTATTGAATCGAATGATCTGTGGCATGATGGTGAATCTCAAAAACTATGGAATGCAAGGATTTTTCCTTTCAGTACAGATATAAAAGAATCCGTCAGACTTTCATTGAAACTCCAGATAATGAATTATTCCAATATATCGGAACTTGATGATTGGAAGCAAGTTTCTCGAATGTCATTAGAGGACATACTACAATCAGTTGATTATAAAAGGTTTTTGGACAATTATTCAAATCTTTGCAAAAAAATTAACTTAAAGAGTCTTACGGAATTATTAATCCCAAAAAGTGATCTGTCATCAAAAGAAATATTATCGTGGTGTAAAGAACCAGAGGATTATGATACAGCCGAGAAAGATATTCTGACTTTGGTTGAGCAGACTGAAGACACAATCTTTCAAGCGAGATTGTATAAACTTCTCAGTAGTATTGCAAATGAATCTCGTTATCCAGAAAAATCAGATATGACGAAATCTGAAAAAATTGCATATTATGAAGATACAGCCTTTGAATTTGTGCGTAAAGCGATTAAAAAAGGTTTAGATAAAAATCCTATCGGCATACCACAAGAGTTAAAGATTCAGATTCGCTCTGACGAGGTAGTTTGGGTCTGTGCCCCAACTAGATTGGATTTTGCAGGCGGATGGTCTGATACGCCACCTTATTGTCTGGAATATGGCGGTAATGTCCTGAATGTAGCGGTTAAACTTAACGGACAGTACCCTATACAAGTAATTGGGAAATTGCATCACGAACCTTACATTAGATTTAACTCTATTGACCTTGGAAAAAATGCTGTCATAACAGAACTTCAAGAAATGCTTTCGTATCATGATCCTTCAGATTGGATGTCTCTAGCAAAAGCAGCTTTTGTTACAACGGGCATTATTCCTGATGACTCAGAATTGAGTTTGCAGAGCATCTTAAAAAAACTTGGTGCAGGTATTGACTTGACCCTGTTCAGTGCGGTTCCGTCAGGTTCAGGATTGGGAACGAGTAGTATACTTGGTTCTGCGGTTATAGCCTGTATTTCAAGAATATTGGGACAGAAACTTACCCTTGAAGAGCTTTTTAATCGTACGCTTTACATGGAACAGTTGATGACAACAGGCGGTGGTTGGCAAGATCAGATCGGCGGAGTTGTTGGCGGAGTAAAATATATACAGACCAAACCAGACCTTTACCAGACTCCAAAAATTTCATGGACTGATCTGAAAATTGGAACTAACATGGAATTATCAGAGAGATTTTTACTATACTATACCGGCTACCGACGCATGGCAAAAAACATATTAAGAAACATAGTTGGAAATTATCTTGATAGAGATGAAACGACTATCAAGACTATTGGACAGCTTCGTGAGAAATCCTTCGAGATGAAAGAAGAGCTTGATCATCGTAATATTGACGCTTTTGGGAAGAGGATCGCTGAAGTATGGGAATTGAATAAGACACTCGACCCCGGAACAAGTAATAAAGACATAGAGTCTATCATTGCGAAAATATCGCATCTTATTCATGGAGCTAAACTGCTTGGTGCGGGCGGAGGTGGGTTTTTATTTATAGTTACAAAGGGTATTGAAGAATCTTACAAAATAAGAGAGATTTTAGAAAAAGAACCCCCTAATGATAGAGCAAGGTTTTTTGACTTTGAAGTGGATCAGGATGGATTAAAGGTAAGTGTATTGTAGTTTAATTGCCCATTTATGGAATTCTAATAAATGAGAAATAAGATTGTTTCTATCGTTAAGGATGGCGTCAAATACGGCACAGGATTTATTGCACAAAGGCTTATCGGCTTATTCCTGACGCCTATATATACACGAATATTTGTTCCAGCAGATTATGGTGTGATGAACGTCATCTTCACTACTTCATCATTACTAACAACGCTATTATCCTGGGGGATGTCAGGGGCTTTTTTTCGCTACTATAATGAGTCTGATGAAAAAGGGAAAACTGTTCTGATCTCTACGATACAACTTTTCCGACTATTTACAAGCCTTGTAATATGCGCCGTTTTATCTATCTTTTCAACTCAGCTTTCCACGCTCCTCTTAGGTAGCAGTCATTATTACTCATTGTTCTTACTGAGTCTTGCAACTGTCATTTTTTCTGTAATGTGGAATCTGTCAGCAGATATATTTCGTTTTCAATTCAAAGTTATAACATATAACTTTATTCAGATTGGCGGTATACTTCTTCAAACATTATTATCAATTATATTGGTAGTTTTTCTTCGATATGGATTGATCGGTATATTTCTCCCATATCTAGTCGTTAATATCATTACTTGTGTTATAGCATTATGGATAACTAGGAAGTTGACATCTTTCGAATTTGAATTTAGTGTTTTAAAAAAATCGTTAATTTTCGGATTAGGGTCTTTGCCCGGTTTGTTCGGTCATTGGATTACTACATCTTCAGATAGAATCTTTTTATCTCGCTATTCAAGTTTATCTGACGTCGGTATATACAGTATATCTAATCAGTTAGCTAGCATTTTATGGTTCGTTACTTCATCTTTCCGAACGGCTTGGGTGCCTATTGCATATAGAGAATTGTCGAATAATGAATCTCCGGGATTCTTTAAAAAGACCGGGTTATACTATATTTTATTACTTAGTATTACAGTTTTTGGTTGTTCTTTATTCAGTTCTGATGTAATTCATATTCTAACTCCAAAAGCGTATCATAAAGCGTATTTGTACGTTCCCATATTGGCTTATGGTTTGCTTTTTAACGGATTAGATTTAATGTTTAATGAGAACCTAAATTTTGCCAATAAACCACAATATCGTTCCGCTGCGTTTTTGATAGGGGCAATTGTAAACTTTGGATTGAATTTTTACTTTATCCCTAGATATAATATATTGGGAGCTTCTATTACTACTTTTTTGGCATATTTGGTCAGTTTATTGTTGGGCTATTTCTGGTCCAGAAAATTTTATCCAAGGATAAGACATGATTTAGCCAAAGCATTTCTTATTTGCGGTTACTTTATTCCTTTTATTATTATAGGCTTTCTTATGGATCAGAAATATAGCTTAATACATATAGTTTACAAGTTAGCAATATTTATCGTGGCTGTATGTGTGGCATTGGCAATATTCTTAAATAAAGAAGTTAGACAGCTGGTAGAAAAAAGGATTAAGCGACTCTGAAAATTAATGCAGAATTCATTGAAAAGGGAAGACTTTATGATAAACAGAATCTTGGCTTTTATCGAAAAAATTCATAATTTACGAGTTGCCTATAATCAAAATAATGTCGGATTTGGCTTTGACAAATATAGTCCCAAGCAAGAATGGCATTACGACGAAGCTTATGCTATGTGGGGTTTAGGATATCAGAACCTTTATAAACTCGGTAGCAATATTGTCAGTTTAGATTTGCTGGATGGGATTATTGAATATTTTATAAACAATCAAAGATATGATGGATCATTTGGATTACCATGGAGTTGGCAAGGACAAAAAAAAGAAGAGGGTTATCTAATAACGACGTCCTTTGTTGGCTTGTTTTTACTCGGGTACTATGATCTGACGAACGAGATAAAGGTTCACAATCTGATCGAGCAGATCGAAAAATATACTCTGAGTTTAAAAGAGAACCGAGGCACTCATACTTACCTGAATTTTTCAAAGTATATGCACGAGGATGTACTGAACGCTTATGCTGTGGCAATCTTATTCTTAACCTTACATGACTATGAAAGCAACAAGGACTTAATAGAGCAACTGCTGGAAAGCATAGAGGATGGACAGTCTGAAACGGGAGGTTTTCTTTATGCAGTTTATCCTCCACAAAGTCTTAATATACCAGACAACTCTCATCAATGCTTTATAATAAACAGCTTAATCAAAACAGACCATTTCCTCAAGAAACTTGGCAAGGAAAATCATAGAATAGATAAAATGATCCATAACAGCATCAGTTATTTCATCTCAAATTTCTTTGATCAAGATATATATCTCAGAGAGCATGCCAAGAAGCCTTTGATAGGGTCCAATAGTTTCGCCTATCGCAGAACCATGATGCTATGGGCTATTGGGAAAGCTAAGAGAAAGCTATTAAGACAACCTCCTTCAAGACCAACTCCTAGGTTTTATAGTTTTGGTCCGACACTAGCCCTATTATCAACAGATATTAATCGGTACTCCAGATATATAGAAACAGTCGTTGAGCAAGCTGAAAAGAAAATAAGTTCTATGAACGATGGATACTTTTTTGTAAGAGGTATAGGTCACCTGTTTTATGGATTAACCGAAGTTTTGTTGAAATTGGACATGGTTGAATGATAAAGGTTATAACCCAAATATGAAAAATAAAGTCTGTATGATTACAACAAATCATTCCGCATTGGATGACAGGATATTTTACAAGGAAGCTAGAAGTCTACATAATGCAGGTTTTGACGTTACTTTAATTGCTCCGTTGAATAAAGATGGATTCTTGACAGATATGGGTAATAAACCAATCGCAAAAGAGGAAACCTTGATAGATGGGATTAGGATCATTGGGTTCAGAAAAGGAAAACATAGCTTATTCGGCTTGCCTAAAACATGGTCTCTCAGCCAATGGCTTCGCTTGCTGGCATTCGGACGTTTGAATCTTGGTCAAGAACCATTTTCAGATATAATAAATAAGTGTATTCAGATTGACGCTGATATTTACCATTGCCATGAAATTTGGTCATTGTATGCTGGTATTAAGGTAAAGCAATCTCTGGAAAGAAAAGGTAAGAAACCTGCTTTAATCTATGACGCCCATGAATTCTGGTCAGTTCATAGTGCCAAAACCAATAGAAAAGGCATCTGGAATAATTTAGTAAAGCATTTTGAGAAAAAGGCATGTTTGTACGTTGATTATGTGTTCACTGTTAATCAGATTATCAGAGGTTATTTCGTATGTGTTAATAATGTTCTAAAAGTAGAGGTTCTTTATAACTGCTCTGAGTTATCTATATTTAAAGAATACGATCAAAAAATCAATCAAGATAAGATCACAATATGTCATGAAGGTTCTCTTGATTTTTCGCGTGGTCTAAAAGAGATGCTTGGTGTTATGAAGGTTCTAAAGGATCGCTACAATGGAAAGTTCAGATTCTTAATTATAGGTGATGTTTTTGGAGAAGAGAAACGGTATTTTGACGAAAAGATCAAGGAATATCAAATAGGAGACGTCATAGAAACAACCGGATGGTTACCCTATGAAAAAGTTGGGGAAGTTATTTCAGATTGCTCGATTGGAATTATTACTATGAATCCAACGATGTCAGAGAATAAAACATTCATTTATCCTATAAAGATATCCAATATACACCTTTCAACTCCTAATAAACTGTTTAATTATATGAGATATGGATTACCAATTGTAACTGTTGATCTACCTGAAATTCGACGCATTATTCTGGAATCTCAATGCGGAATTGTTGTTAAAGAGAGAACTGTTGATGCTTTAGTTAAAGCTTTATCTATGCTAATCGAAGATGCGGATCTAAGGCAAAGACTGGGTGAGAACGGTCGAAAGGCTGTTTATGAAAAGTATAACTGGGAAGTAATGGAAAAGAGATTGCTTAGAGTCTATAATGAGTTAACTTCATCTGATAATTATATTATTGCCAATGATTAAGAAATTAGAATTAACTGAATATGATAAATGGGACAGCTTTGTTGCAAGTTCTCCACAGGGAACGATTTTTCATAAATCCTATTGGCTTATAGCATCGGGTGAGGAATTTTGTATATATGGATGTTTTAAGGGTAACGAGCTATTTGCCGGTCTACCACTATGTCGTAGCACTTCAAGGCTGGGAATAAAAGAAGCATATCATCCATATCTAACCCCATATCTCGGAATCGTTTTCAAAGATAACAAGGCAAAATACGTGACACGAGTATCTGATGAAAAAGATATGGCTAGAGAAATTGCTCGAAAGATAAAAGAGGACTTTGACTCTATAAACTTCATTTTCACACCGTTTGTAGTTGACTTACAACCATTTATATGGGAAGGATTTACCGCAAGGGTCAAGTATACTTATATACTTCAGGTTGATGATCTTGATAACGTATGGAATAATATGGACGCTAAAAGAAGAAACGATATAACGAAAGCAGAAAAAGATGGAATCTACGTGGATGCCAATGATGACTTTGAGCAAACATTTGCTCTTGTGGAAAAGACTTTTGAACGGCGAAAAAAAGACATAGATTTCAGGTCGGTGGTTTTCAAATGTAATGAGGTTTTGAGTCGAAATGGTCAATGCAAATCGTTTTTGGCAAAAAACAAAGAAGGTCAAGCGATAGGAGTCGTATATATCGTCTGGGATGAAAAGAGAAGCTATTATCTTCTCGGTGGATACGATTCCCAAAAAAGCCATCATGGCGCATCGGCAATAGCTATGTGGGAAGCTATAAAATTCACTAAAAATGAGCTAGGGTTGTGTCAGTTTGATTTTGAAGGCTCAATGATTCAGCCAGTAGAGATGTTTTTTAGGAAGTTTGGTGGAAATATAACGCCTTATTATTCTGTTGGATGGATGAGACCTCACGTAAAAGCTTTTTCTTATGCTAAGGAAGCTTTTACAAGGTTATTAGGCAAGCAATAATGAAATGATAACTATCTATATAGAATCACCAGATGATAAACGATTTAATCGTATCCGTTACGTTATGGCGCAAATGCTCGTACCAATAGGGTTCCCTTTTTCTATTGTGAGAGGACTTAATAAAGCGAATAACAGCTTTGCCATTGCGTGCGTTCCAGAGTGGTTATTGAGCAATTACTCTTTGCAAGAATTTGATTTAATAATCCCTTATGGACATTATACACCATGGGCATCAGGTGGCTCTATTATAGAATCAGACAACATAGAAGGAATTCCTGTTCTTTACATTGGCAAAAAACCTGATTTTCTAATTCATGACCGTAAGGTAGGTTTCGATCTGATCAACGTTGTCTTTTTCCTTCTTTCACGACAGGAAGAATACACCTACACACATAGAGATCAGCTAAATTGCTTTGCGGCAACATATTCGATACTATATGAGCAAGGCATTTTGGGTGTACCTGTGCTTAATTGCTATATAAAGTATCTTGAGTCGTATATTAGTCCGCAAATTCGGGATGTTCCTGAACAGAAATGGAAAAATGGGGCAAATTATGCTGTAATTCTTACACATGACTTAGATCATCTTCCTTCAAAGCATGTTACCATAACTTTCAATCGTTTGTTGCATGGACATCACGATTCAGGATTTACGGCAAATCTACTAAGTTGTTCAAAGGAATTTCTATCATATCTTTCTTTATCTAAACCGACATGGGAACTATCGCACTGGCTAAGGAAAGAAGATGAATATGGATTTCGTTCAGTTTTTTTTATGTCTGCTAATACCAAACGTCGTCACTTCAAAGATCCATCGTATTGGATTCATAGTAAGCTGATGTATAAAGGAAAAGAGATACCCTTATCTCGTGCCGCAAAGGACATGGAAGAAAATGGCTGGGAGATCGGGTTGCATGCTAGTATTAACTCGTACCAAGACCAACAGTTACTTTCTAAAGAGAAAGATTTATTGGCAAACAAGACAGGTTGCGTGGTTGCTGGGATACGTCATCATCACCTTCGTTTTGACATTCAAAAAACCTGGCGCATCCATGAAAGCGTGGGCTTCAGTTATGATACGACCTTAGGCTATAATGAGCGAAGTGGCTTTCGTGCTGGTATAGCATTTCCATTTACGCCCTACGACTTACTAAATGATCGAGAGTATAATTTACTGGAGCTTCCAATGTCTATAATGGATGGCAATTTTTTTACGGATCACGGTGAAAAACTCGATGCTTTGAAGGCTATTAAAAGGTGCAAGAAACTGTTTGACGTAGTTGAGCAAAATCAAGGACTTCTGGTTATTAATTTCCATCCCCATTACTATGCTACAACTCATCCTGATTGGTGGATATTATATGAGTATATTATCAAACGTGCTTCAGAGTCGTCAGTGTGGGTAGCGACCGGTAGGGAGATTACCCAATGGTGGCAGGAGAAAAGGAAAAGGTTGATAATAAAGAAAAAAATTGGTGAAATCAAGTGAAACCTTGTATTGTTTGGGATTCTATTTTAAGCCTTGAAAAGTCCTCTAAGGGTGACATTTCTCAGATCGTCAATATGACAACTGCGCTTGCTGAACAAAAAGTAGACGTATCTTTAGTTGCTCTAAATGCAGGTAAAACAAAAATTGATGGCGCCAAGATTGTGCAAGTTCCACAATTATGGTTCATACGCCAAAGGATGAGAACATTTGGAAGATTGTTTCCTAATCTATATGGTTATGATGGTATAATCAATGCGCGCCATATTGCCAAATTTGTTACATCTGTCCTTGACCCTGTTGATAAATATGATCTATATCACGTAAGAACAAGGGCGCTGGCTATTGAGCTAAAACGCTTACAACCACTTAAACCACTCGTTTATACTCTAATACCAAAATTCCTTCACACTCAATCGCCTAAAGACAAGGTTCTGGATCAGAAAGCTATTGACCTTGCGGATGTGTTAATTGCTTTAACAGAGGGCTGGAAGCAATACGTTCTGGATACTTTCGACGTGCGTGGGCGACCAATTACTGTAATACCTGTTTGTGTAAGAGAACCAAATAATATTCTGGAAAAGGATAAATCGCTGGATTCTCTTTTTGAAGGTAAAAAAGTTATTGGATATTTTGGAAGATTGCAAAAAAACTATGGTATTGATACTCTTTTAGAGACTATACCTGAAATCAAGAAACGTATTGATAATCTTCTGGTGATTATTGCTGGTGGCTCTGTTTATGGTCACGGAGATGAGCTTAAAGCCCTTGTGGAAAAGTTAGGGGTTCAAGATTGCGTACGTTTTCTAGGTGAAGTCCCTCGCAACTTAGTTCCTGAATATCTTGAGAGGTGCCACGTATTGGTCAGCTTACGTTATCGAGAGGGTAGTGACTTTGATTTGTCTATCCCCATCAAGTGCGTGGAATACGTAATGCACGGCAAGCCGATTGTGTCAACTAGAGATGGCGGAATGGAGCAGTTATTAGGTAAGGATTATCCATATCTGGTTGATCATGGAAACAAAGCTCAGATTGTAAATAGCCTTGTTAGACTTTTAACTGATAATGAGGAAGCTAGAGAGATTGGCATGAAAAATGCTATTGCTTCATCTAATTATACGTACAATAAAGTGGCAAACCAACTCATAAGCGTATATAGAGAGTTCACCAAATAATTGATAGAATATTAAGAGGTATTACATGGCTAAAATCCTTATAGTAGCAAAATGGTATCCATCTGAGGAAAATCCTGCGCATGGCTTATTCGTAAAAGAATTTGTTAAAGCGAAAGCGTTGCATAATGACGTTGTTGTGCTTCACGGTGAATTAACTTCACATAGAAATCCTAGATTGCCTTATGAAATAACTGATCGGGTTGAAGATGGTTTCAGAACGATTAGGTTTATATACAAACGTCGCTTATTAAAATTGCATCGAATCATAAATATTATTGGCTTCGCACATTGTTTTTTGAAGCTCATGAAAGAAGGATATAGACCAGATATAATTCATTTTCACGAATATGATGCAAGTTTATCGGTATTCGTCTTAGCTAAAATATACCATTTTCCATTGGTGGTAACAGAGCATTATACAGGATTCGTAAGAAATATTTTAACACGCTCTGAACGTTATCTTGCTAGGCTTGTTATGCGAAATGCTATCGTTGTATTGCCTGTCAGTGATTATTTTAGAGGATACTTACGTGCCTATGCTCCAAACGTCAGGATGGAGGTAGTTAATAACGTTGTTGATACGAAGATATTTCAATTATCAAATCCTATAGTAAAGGGTAGTGATCAAAAAAAACAAATGCTGATAGTAGCCGCTCTTGAGACTAAGAAGGGCATATCGTATCTTCTTGAGGCATTAGGATTGCTCAAGATGATGCGAACAGATTTCTTCCTTAATATCATTGGTGATGGAACTATTAGGGTAGAACTTGAGGAAAAAGCAAAGATTCTAGGATTGAATGATTTTGTTCATTTCCATGGTATAAAACTAAAGTCTGAAGTTGCGGAATTCATGTCACAATGTGATTTCTTTGTTCTTTCTAGTTTGTTTGAGACGTTTGGCTGCGTTATAATAGAAGCAATGGCTTGTGGTAAACCTGTTGTAGTAACTAATATCGGCGGACCGAATGAGATCGTAACGCCAGAATCAGGAATATTGGTAGAGTCTGCCAACCCAGAAGCTCTCAAAGATGGTATCAATTATATGTTGGATAATTATTACAAGTATTCAGCCACTGACATTTCAAGACATGTCGGTGAATCCTATGGTCTCGAATATATAGGTCAAAAACTGAATCAAATATATAATGGCATACTCGCTAATGGTTCTATTAGGTAGGGTATTGTATTAATGAATAGAGGAAAAATGTTATCCTTAAAGAAAAAAAAGCTAGTTATTATACATCCTTCTCCTTATCCTGTGAAACTGCCACTATTTGATATAGTATGTGCAGAAACTGATGGGATTATTCTTTTTTCTTCAAAATATTCAGTAGATCATCCAGAATGGAATATAAACCAGATATTGAGTCAGTTTCGATTCAGATATAAGTTAATTCTGGGTTTTCGGATAGGGCGAATAGATATTCGACCTTTCGTTTTCTTTTATTTGATGTATTACAATCCCGAAGTTGTTGTCACTACTGAATTCAACCTGCAAACAGTTTTTGCATTGATATATGCAAAGCTGTTTCACCGTAAGATACTAATACAATCAAACGCTACGAGTTTTACAAGTTTAACTTTCAGTAAAAGAAGGCGTTTTAGAGAATGGCTCGTTCATCGCTGTGATGGATTTATTGCCAATTCATCTGAAACCAAGAAATATCTTTGCGATCTTGGTGCTGAACCTGATAAAGTCTTTGTCTCGATACAGACGATTGACGTCCTTAAATGGAAGCAATCCGCCGAAATTTGGAGAGATTCAAGAGATGAGCTTAAAAATAATCTGGGTCTAAAAGACAAAGTTATACTCTACGTTGGCATATTAGAGCAAAAAAAAGGTATTCATTTTTTACTCGAAGCATATCATAATGCTTTTGAAAAGCTTAAAAATACTAGCATTTTAATCATTGGTGGTGGTTCTGAGGAATCACAACAAAAGGAATACTGCAAACAAAACGGAATTCATGACAACATAGTATTTGCTGGATATAAACAGCCTGATGAATTACCGAAATATTATGCTTTATCTGATTTATTTGTCTTTCCAACTCTAGGGGACACTTTTGGTTTAGTTATTATTGAAGCCCTTGCATGTGGGTTGCCAGTAATCTGTTCATCTTATGCTGGCGCCGCAGAAGACTTGATCAGAGAAGGAATTAATGGGTACATATTTGACCCTCATGATACTAAAAATCTATCAGTATTGCTTTCTACATTGCTAATGGATGATAAATTGTTGCAGAAGTTAAAATCAGGTGCTTCAGAATCAATAGAGAATTTTACTATTGAAAAAAGTGCAGAAAATTTTCTTAAGGCAATCAGATAATAAGTAAGTTACATCTATAAACATTAAACTTGCTTAACTAAAAAGACAAAAAACGACCATGATTAAAATAATAATTTTTTCATTGATAGTAGTAATATATGTTATATTCTTTTTTATGGATAGAAAGAAAGCTCTTTGGGCATTATTTCTTATAAAGCTTCCTCTGGATCAAGTAGCATGGAATATAAATATTCCCATTCCATTCATTCCACTCAGGGTTTCTGAAGCTTTCGGTACTTTTATTATGATTTTAATATTGGTAACATTTATGCTAGACAGTCTTAAAGAATCCAACAGAAAGGGTTTCTTTAGGAGCATACCATCAATGTTAATCATTCCCATCATAATATTTATGATAATGCTTTTCGTGAATACCTTGCGTAGTGGATCATTGTTTTCAGCTTTACCTGGTTTTTTCAAGTTGACAACAGGCATCATAATTGGTACGTATGTTGCCAAAACATTAGAGACTGAGGAAGAGATAAATTGGCTTATAAGGTGCATGTTGTTCGGTACTGTTGCTATTTCTATTCTAAGCATTCCCGCTATATATTCTGGTGGAGAATTCAAGATTTATGCCCCTACAACCGAAAATAGAAATGTAGGGACATATCTCGATGGTGGCGTCGGAAGGTACCAGTCTGCAACTTCTTTTACGGAAGCCTTTTTGGTAAATGTTTCTGCTATTCTATTTGCATCTATTGTTCTTAAATCAAAATGGGAAAAACTTTTATGTCTTTTAGTTATTGTATTTACTATAGTGGCAGTTTTCGCATCTGCTAATCGCTCTGGATGGCTTACTCTCGCCATAATTCTAATAATCTGGATGGTCGTAAAAAGGAAATGGAAACTGCTCGTTATATCTGCTTTTTGTATCTTAGTATTAGCAACAGCACAAATGTTCTCTAGTACACTTCAGATAGCTTATCAAAGGATAGCCTATGAATCTAAAAGCCTTGAAAAAGGGAAACTACCAGATAATTCTTTTGGTGGGCGACCGTTCGTATGGAAGACCTACATGACATACTATATGGAAGCGCCATTGTTGGATAAACTAATTGGAAGTAACAGGATTTTGTATATGGGCAGCATTACAACAGGTCATGATCCACATAATGACTTTCTTTTTATACTTATCAAAATGGGTATCATAGGTCTAGTCGTTACTTTATTCTTGTATATAGTAACATTTTTTTATATCCTAAAAGCGATGTTAAGCACAGATAATAATTATGATTGGGATCTTGCGTTTACGGCAATTCTGGCTTTTTTAATTATGTTTATAACATCATTCACCAGAACAGGCTTACAGAACCCTAATTTTGAATGGATATTCTGGACGTTTACTATGCTAACACTTAAAAGGTATATATCAGCAAACAATATTGCGTATCAAAGTGAAGAATCACTGGATGATGAGTCAAAAGATTCTGTTTTAGAAGAAGCAGGATGATTAATTCAGAGTTGGGCTCTTTTATAATGAGTTTTTTTATTAGATGACAAATATTTCTGTTAGCCAACCTTTTAAAACAAGAATAGATGAGCTAGATTTTCTGAGGGGAATTGGGATTCTTGGCGTAATAATGGTACACGTTGTTCAACATGGCATACACTATTCTTATGGCAATAGTACAATTAATGTTGTTCTGGATGCGCTTTCAAGATTTTGTGTCCCTTTTTTTGTTTTTGTATCTGGAGTTGTTTTTTCGTTTAATTATCAAGACAAAAAAAACTATTTCTGGAGATTTTTTCTCAAGCGATTAAGATATATCGGCATTCCCTATTTACTTTGGAGTGTTACAGGATTAATCAGATATCAAATCTACAATGCAAAAAGTATTGCAGTTGCTCTTATAACTGGTACTGCTATGATCCATTTGTATTTTATAATATTGATCTTCCAATTCTACTTACTGGCGCCATTAATGCTTCGTTTTTGTAAGATTGGTTGGAAAAAGGCACTTGTGATCTCGTTCATATTAAATATACTGGTTTTTTATATCTATTTGTATCCGTTTGGTAATTTTTTAAATGCTTTTATAAATCCTTTATTCTGGATTTCATACTTTATAGTCGGATTGATTGTTGGGATAAAAGTAGATAGTTTCAGGAAAGTTTTATGCAAAATAAGGCTGACGTATCTGGTTATTGTATGGTTGATAATAACAATAATCTCTGTTTATAATGAATACTCTGTATTTATCAAAACCGGATTGATTCAGCATTTCTTCCGACCAACGAATATACTTTACTCCTTTATAAGTATATTGCTATACTGGTTGCTCTTTGATAGAATTAACAATCGTATAAAGTCGATCTTTACCACGCTAGGCAAATACTCTTTTGGAGTCTATCTGGTACATATTCCAATCTTATTTGTCCTACATGAGCTTACGAAACCATATTGGGGAAATCCGTTAGAACAAGTTTTTTCTTTTATTGTTTGTCTTACTGTGTCATTTGTCTTTACATTCATTGTATCCAAAGTAAAGCTTGGGGTCTACGTTGCGGGAAAAACCGGGTAGATATTAATTTGAGCTTGGGGTGAAAAATAAAAATGAGAAACTCTGTTTACCCAAATAGAATAATTTATGCAGATATAATAAGGATTATTGCCATTCTATTCGTAATACTTATACACGCATCAGCATATTCTATGTCTATCAATGATTTCGGTAGCCGTGATTGGTGGATAGGGCACTTAGTAAACTCTTTGGTAAGACCGGGAGTAACATTATTTGTAATGTTAAGTGGCATGTTGTTATTATCAAAAGATTATAAACTGCCCGATTTTTTAAAAAATAAAATTATGAGGGTGTTTATACCATTTGTTGTGTGGAGTACAATATATATCATTGCAAGATTTCTTTTTCGTGGTGAAAGATTTACATTTATACAAATTATAAACATATTCACTGGATTTAAAGCTGAAACTCATATATGGTTTATGGGTCTAATTCTAGGACTGTACCTTGCTACACCAATTATTAGAATATACGTAAAAAACGCTGAAAATAAAAATATTCTCTACTTTTTGTTGATATGGTTTATTTTTTCAAGTATTATACCAATCATAATAAAATATACCCCTATTGAAAGTATATATATTAAATTTGAATTCGCCACTGGCTTTACTGGTTGTTATATTTTGGGGTATTTTTTAAGCAAACAGTCGTTCAAAAAAGAATTTATGAAATATTTTATAATACTATTCTTGTCAGGTTATTTACTCACGATATTGCTGTCATATTTGGGTGCATCAAGAACAAATATTGAAAACGGAGAGAATAATCTATATTTTTATGGTTATCTGACCCCAAACGTTATGATGATGGCATTGTCGTTATTTATTTTGATAAAGGAAATTAATTTCAATAAGTATTTTGATAAAAGAGAACGTTTAATGAAGTTCGTAGTGAATCTTAGCACTTCTGCTTTTGGTGTTTATCTGGTTCAAATATTGTTTATAGGTTTGCTAGATAGTGGATTTTTAGGATTAGTGCCTTCTATAAATGGTTTGTTTGATCCAATAATAGAAATACCAATTAATTTTTTGATTGTAACGTTCTTGAGCTTCTTAACTATTGGTTTGTTAAGGAAAATACCTATAGTTAGATTTATAGTACCATAACTTAATTATTATAGAGGTATTATGCGATGAAAGGAATAGTATTAGCAGGCGGTAAAGGAACAAGGCTTTATCCTTTGACGAAAGTTACTAATAAGCATCTACTTCCAGTTGGTAAAGAACCCATGATCTTCAATCCGATCAAACAGCTTGTTTCTGCCGATATAAAAGAAATTTTGGTCGTAACCAGTACCGAACACATGGGTGATATAGTCAACCTTCTTGGAAGCGGAAAAGAATTTGGAGTTGATTTCACTTATAAGGTTCAAGAAACCTCTGGTGGAATTGCTGATGCTCTCAGGCTTGGTGAGAACTTTGCAAACAAAGAGCGAATAGTAGTTGTTCTTGGAGATAATATAGCTGTCAGATCAATAAAACCATCTGTTGATAACTTTAAGAAGCAAAAGAGTGGCGCAAGGGTTCTATTGAAGGAAGTTAGTGATCCAACAAGATATGGTATCGCCGCATTAGACGAGGAAAAGATTGTTGAAATAGATGAGAAGCCCGGAGTTCCAAAGACAAACTTCGCTGTTATTGGATATTATATGTACGACGAAAAAGTCTTTGAGCTTATAAAACACCAGAAGCCATCAGAAAGAGGGGAGTACGAAATTACCGATCTAAATAATGAATACATAAAACTCGGTGAAATGGAGTATGATATACTTGAAGGTGATTGGACAGATGCCGGAACTTTTGAGTCGTTGCAAATTGCGAATCAGATGCTTCTGAATTGTGATAATGAAATAGATGTGTTAAAATTGTAAAGGGCAAATATGTCAGACATAAACATTTCTGTGGTTGTCACTGTATACAACACTAATGAGTTTACCTTTTCAATTATTAGTGGCAAAATTAATGGGACAAAAGCATGTTAGAGCATATACTTATGATTCACAACTATTACCAATCTCATGCTCCGAGCGGTGAGGATGGCGTATTCCGTGAAGATGAGAAATTACTAAGATCAAAAGGGCATAAAGTAACGCTGTTTACTCGTCACAGTGATGTTATCAAGGAGTTCTCTCCCCTGAGGAAGGTGGCTTTAACGTGTCAGATTACATGGTCGAGAGAATCTTACAAAGCGATAGAACAACTGATTAAACTTGAAAAACCGGATATTGTTCACGTATGCAATACTTTTCCTCTGATCAGCCCATCAATCTATTATGCATGTCGTAAATATAAAATACCAGTTGTTCAAACTATACAGAATTATCGTCTATTTTGTGCTTCTGGAATATTCTTCCGGGGGGAAAGTGTTTGTGAGGAATGTATGGAGCATGGCAGTATTCGAGCCATTAAATATGGTTGTTACCGTAACTCACGACTTCAAACTTTCCCTGTTGTACTTATGCACCAGATTCATAAGTTGCTTGGAACGTGGTCTAAGTGTGTTGATGTGTATATTGCCGCAACGGAATTCTCACGTCAAAAACTTATTCAGGGTGGTCTACCAACCGAACGAGTTGCAGTAAAACCAAACTTCTTTCTGTCTATGCCTGAACCATCTTATACTTATGGAGATTACGCTGTTTTCTTTGGGCGGTTATCAATCGAGAAGGGTATACGAACTCTTTTATCTGCGTGGAAACAATTACAAGTACCACTAAAGATAGTTGGAGACGGAGTTTTACGAGAAGAGGTAATATCTGCCACGAAAGTTCAGAACGGATCATCTATTGAATTTCTGGGATTCCGTCCTCACGAGCAATGCCTTGATTTGATAAAACACGCAATGTTCATGGTAATGCCATCGGAATGGTATGAGGGATTCCCAATGACAATACGTGAAGCATTCGCTTTTGGAAAACCTGTCGTTGCATCTCGTATGGGAGCAATGGCAGAGATAATAAACGATGGCAAAACTGGCTTGCTTTTTGAACCCGGTAATCCAGACGATCTAGCAGAGAAGGTACGATGGTTAGCGGAACACAAAGAAATTGCTGTTCAGATGGGCAAATCCGCTCGTGAAGAATTTGAAGCAAAATATACTGCTGAGAAAAATTACGAAATACTGATGAATATCTATAAAATAGCGGTCAACTACCCCTCCCCTGAAGGGATCTAATCTTTACCCACAAGTCTATAAACCATTGTGGATAGAGGATTTATAACCCCCTTTTAGCTAAAAGGGGGAAGGGGGAATTTGATTAATTAAGTCATATATCTGAATGAATTTACCAAAGGTATTTTGGTATATCATCAATAACGCCATTGATATTTTTGAGTATCTATTGATCCGAAAACCTTAATCAAATCTCCCTTAATCCCTCTTTAGCTAAAGAGGGAAAAGACTTGGTTTCCACAATATCTATAATTTGTGGGTAAAGATTAGTGAAGGGATAGGGGCTTGAATCGTGAGGTTCAACGTAAGAGTTGATTAGGGAGCATTATTATTATGCAGAAGTTTAAAGGAAAGTTAAAGAACGTACCAAGGAATACTTCACGAGTTCCTTGCTCTACAAATCTGGAGTTAAACAGAGATCAAAGTCTCAGTGTTTCAGATGGCTTGAAAGATAGCAAACTGACTTTAAACAATCCCGAAGTGAATCAAGTTCAACAAACAGAACGCTCATTAAAAGCAAAAGTGTTTGTAGTGAACAAACAAGGAAATCCTGTCATGCCTTGTAGTTATGCCAAATCTAAAAGAATGGTTAAAAAGGGTGCGGCAAGAGTAGTTAAGAGATTTCCGTTTACGATTCAATTAAATTTTGAATGTGAAAATGTAGTTCAAGAAGTTAATTTAGGAATTGATACTGGATTTGGAAATATAGGATTTTCAGCAACTACAGAAAAAGCAGAATTAATATGTGGAACATTAGTTCTTGACGGAAGAACTAAAGAAAGACTTGACGAGAGGAGAATGTATCGTAAAAACAGAAGAAACAGGCTTTGGTATCGAAAACCAAGATTTGATAATCGAATTTCAACTAAAAAAGAAAGTTGGCTGCCTCCTTCTACCGAGAGGAGATATCAGACTTATGTAACTCTAATCAGCCGATTGAAAAAGATTCTTCCCATATCAAGTATAACTTTAGAAATCGCTAAGTTTGATATTCAGAAACTTAAAAATCCAGACATAGAAGGTCAATATTATCAGCAAGGAAATATGTATCAGTATCAGAATATTAGAAGTTACCTGATGGCTAGAGAAAACGGAAAGTGTCAATTCTGTGGTCAGGATTTTAAGAATCGACCATCCCATGTTCATCATATTAAACCAAGAATTCATGATGGGAATAATCAAGTTGACAACTTATCAATTTTACACGAGAAATGTCATGAGAAGATTCACAGGGAGCATCTTGAGAACCAATTAAAATCTAACTCGAAAGACTACAAGCATTCTACGTTTATGTCAATTATTCACAAAAGATTTTGGATAGATATTCCCGATCTGAAGATTACTTACGGTAATGTGACTTTTGTAAACAGGAATCAGCTTAACATTCCCAAGACTCATTATAATGATGCGTTTGTAATATCTGGTGGAACTAACCAGAACCGATCCGAACCTTTGGAGATTAATCAAATTCATAGAAATAATAGAGTTTTACAATTAAATCGTAAGGGTTTAAAACCTTCGATTAAAAAAGAAAAATCAAAGGTTAATCCTAGAGATTTATTCTGGATTAAGAAAAAACAATATGTTTGTAAGGGGATGTTTAGTTACGGAAGATATATTCTTTTTGGAATCGTCAAGAAAAAAGAATATATCAAATTTTCAGAAGTAACAAAAATATTTCATTTTGGAAGTTTTGTATGGAACAGTTGACAAGCAATTCATCCCCTACCCTAAAGGGATAGGGGTTTTTGGCGAAGGATTTATAAAATTAAAAAAATAAATATTCTAGGCGTTGGCATTAGCGCAATCAATATGGATGATGCTCTAAAAAGCTTGGAGCATTATATAAAGACAAAAACAAAAAATTATGTCTGTGTATGTCCAAACCACACTATTATGGAAAGCCAAAAAGATAAAAAATTATTGGATATTGTTAATTCAGCAAACATGGCAACTCCAGATGGGGTATCGGTTGTATGGGCATGTAAACTACTCGGATATACAAAAGTCGAGAAAGTGTGTGGTACAGAACTGATGCTTGCTTTCAGTGCCTTATCGGTCGAAAAAGGTTATACTCATTTCTATTATGGAGGGGCAGATGGGGTATCTGAAAAACTTGCTGAGGTAATGTGCCAAAAATTTCCAGGATTGAGAGTGGTGGAAACACATTCTCCACCATTTCGTCAGCTAACGGAGGCTGAAGACAAAGCTGTTGTGGATATGATCAATCGGATTAATCCGGACGTGGTTTGGGTTGGTTTGGGTATGCCCAAGCAAGAATTATGGATGGGTGAGCATTTTGGAAGGATTAATGCACCTCTTATGATAGGTGTTGGCGCCGCCTTTGATTTTTTGTCAGGGAGTAAGGAACGAGCGCCAAAATGGATGCAACATGCAGGATTAGAATGGCTTTTTCGCTTAGTTCAAGAACCTCGTCGGCTTTGGCGTAGAAACTTATACCATCCTATATTCTTTTACAAAGTTTTTCTCCAGCGAATAGGAGTGAAACGGATTTAACTTTATCAAAAATTCTGTTCTTCCGTTGCACGGCGGAACGTGAAATGTGCAAATGATGGCAACTTAAATGCCACCATTTGCATTGAGTGTTCACCGTCATTCAAGCTATAATCCTGCTAACTTCATATCAGTTTGTGCCATTATTAACAAAATCAACTGTCGCTGTTTTGTTTGCTTCCAGTTTAGAAATTCATACCAAACCATATTGCATTATTTAATATTGATGCATAAATGTCTAACTTATACAAAGCAGTGACTTCATCCTGCGTTAAAGCACGATTCCATATCATTACTTCATCTATCGAACCGTCAAAATATGAAGCGGTTTCGCCTATATTTCCAATCCTAACTGGTTGAGTTGTATTAACCATTGAAACGAATGTAGCACCAGCCTCATAGTTTGCATTGTCTACCCTAACACCATCAACATAAATCTTTATACCACTGCTTAACGTACCTCCATCATAAGTAGCCACATAATGATGCCATGCTCCAGCAGCTATATTAGGAGCATAACGACCTCTATACGCATTATTGGTTGTATCGTATAACTGGAAATACAATTTTGGAGTAGCTCCACCAGTAAAAGATAAATAGTATTCTCGTGCAGATGCACATTTACCAATAATCTGTTCAGATTTAGCAGTATTCTCACGCTTTGCCCATACAGAGATAGACATGCCACCAGTAACAAAGCTCAAACTATCGTTGTCAGGAATTGTAATATAACTACCAGTAGCACCATCTAATAATATACCATTACCCAACTTACCTGCATTTATTCCTAACCATGAAACACCATCATAAGTTGTATCAGTAAGAGTGCCATTATGCCCATTCCCTGAACTGTCTAAAGCAATATCCTGACCTTCATCATTCAATGGTAAATATAATTTTAATCCATTCTTTAATCCTGCCTTCAAGTTAGTCTTTACCCAACCCATATTAGGCAAGTTATTAAAGGTCATTGCAGTACCAACCGCTGTTGACCCTATCCCAATATCATCAATAGGTATCTCTTGAAACCCCATTTGCCAAACAATAGAATTATCCGCAATCTGGAAATCTTTATTAGCATAGTCAACAAATAAAGGATTACCTCTCATCCAATTATTTGTGAATGTTAGATATGCGGTAGTAAATGATAGGGAAGTCAACGTAATCCAATTAACGTTCGTTGCTGGCGCATAATGAATATTGCACAAAAATTCATTATATTTAGCTTTATTTGGTTCATCATCAAGAATATTAACTAATTCAGGATATGCAGTACTCCAGGGAGGCGTTGTATAAGGTACTTCAGCAAGACTTGAAAGTATAGAAGCATCCGTAGGCGGACCGGTAGATGCCCTCTCTACCATCAAAAATGATGAAGTAATGGGATTAACCGAAATATTATTAGCGACAAGACTATCACGTCCCCACTTCACTAAAATGGGAACTGATACGCCGTCAAAAATGTTACCATACATTTGAAACCCACATTCGCCATCATCCAGATAAATACCGTATACTCCAAAGGTCGAAATATCTACTATATCATGGATATAGTTATTTCTTACAATATTCCCTCGTTCTGTCACATTACGACCTGCATATATAGCACCCGCATCAGAAGTCTGAAAGCATATATTATATATCTCATTAAACTCGATAATATGATTATTTCCACGTATATAGATAGCTTGATGAGGTAAATTATAAATTTTATTATGAGAAACTAAGTCTCCTACACCATTAACTAAGACAGCGTATCTTGCACTCATATTCCATAGGCAAATATCATGTATAGTATTGTTCTTTGCATAATTATTACTTGGCGTTAAAGTAGTCCGTGTTCCACCTTGAAGATATATAGCCCCATCAGCCAGAGAATACATTTCACTATTAGTAACGCCGCAATTAGATGAAAGTATCAATGATATAGAATGAGATGTTTCATTGTTGTATGTTTTTGACGCCCCTATATTTCTGATAGTGCAGTCGTCTATTACAATGTGATCGCAAGCATCAGCATTAATTACTTGCCCTCTTGTATACTCGAAAATTAATCCTTGTATGGTTATGTAATTACAATTGTCTATCGTGATCATTGGCGTCTCAAGTATTGAGACATAAGAGTCTTTCAAAGTTATGTCTGATGGGGGCCAAAAATATAATATTCCGGTCGATCTATCAATCCAGTATTCACCTGCCACATCCAATTCTTCTAAAACATTATCATAACGGAATCGTCTATTATTAACATACCCGTACTGAGGAGGAGCACCTACCATTGTTACTGTGTTAGTGGCGACTGTAACAGCACTAACCTTTTGATGCCATCCAGCCCACTCATACGAATAAAACCCATATAGCCATATATCGTCAATAGTACCTGACATCCAATCTAAATCAGCATGAGCATAAGTAATGTAAGCCGGGGAGGTTGTGTAAGGTGAGACGCCGTTTTCCCCAAGCACACTTTGTAACCAGCCAGTATTAGGGTATCGTGCCAATGTTTGAGGAGTACCATCAAAGAATAACTGCATCGGTCTTACAGCCATATCGCCAAAATCTGTGATACCTTCATCCTTTGTCAGATCGCATTGGTAAACAGCGGCTTGTGCAGGCGCTCTAAGCCTATTATAAATAGCGCCTGCCTGTAAAGTTTTCCAATGTGTAATCTTCTTGCCACCGGTAATATGCACCACTTCATTATTGTAGTTTTTATAAATGATTGGCGTGCTAACTGCTCCACTATCTTCACTATCCAGAACAAATGACTCTGTTAGTTGATACGTGCCACCTCTAATCCATATAGTAGCTTCAACTGGAGTTACTGCATTACGAGTTTGAACATCATCATGTGTAAGCGTATTCACACCTTCATCAAATTTATGGTATCGCACTAATCCGTTTGTAGGAGAAGATTCACTAAGAGTATAAAGATACCCGATCTCTGTTTCTGATAATGCTCTATTGTAAATACGTGCCTCGTCTAAAAGTCCTTTGAAATAATATTTATAATTATTATCATTATCAAATCGTCCTATATAAAGTTTGTCTAAAGTAGATATTGAAAGGGTACTAGTGGCTTGTGTTGCAGTCTGTACCACGTTATCTACATACATCTTCATGACTCCACTAGCACGCACTCCAACTACGTGATGCCAAAGACCATCAACACCATAAATTGAATTAGATAATATAGTTTTTGTATTTATGACAAACTCAAATTTCGTACTATATATATTTAGTGCGAAACCTTTAGAATCAATACCACCCCATCGAGCCAAAAGCCCCGTAGCCGCTTCGGTATCCGCTCGTTTAACCCATATTGATATAGTTAAATCATCTGTTATGTCTAGGGCGCTATTATCTTCACTGTCAGGGATCAAATTCACACCATCATAACTCAATCCATTTTTGCTATCTACATAATCATTATCACCATCAAAACTAAGACAGTTTCCTGCTTTCCCACTACCACTCCAAGTCGCCCCAATAATAGATCCATACCCCTGTGCCACACCATACTTAGCTAGTCTGATAGCATCTCTAGCTTTTTCTAAAGTTAAAAATGGTTCTGCTAGAGTACCTGGATTAGTATCACTACCATTAGTTGCAACATATAAATTCAACATTAATCCTATCTCCTTAGTGTCGTTCTTAGAAAAGTATTTATTCAGATCATACGAGTCCACCTGATTTATCACTTCTTCTGCATCCAATTGGAAAAATGTAAAAGCAATGAAGGTAATATATAGGATAATTATTATTATTTTCTTTATCATTACCACTTCCCCTGATCAAGATTTAAAGGTGCTTATATCAATTTCCAATTCAAGTAGGGGCAATCCCTTGTGGTTGCCCTATGGTTTTGCTTTCAATGTTATATCTCAACTGAAAAACTCGTATTAGTTATTACATTCCTATATATAGTAAGTCAAATATCTTTTTTGTCAAATGTTCACCAAAAATTAAATAGTCCTACTATATCCTCATCAATTAGAAATTCACATCTCTAGTAACCTATTGTTGCAGCACCATAGTAATTTGTGCCATTCCAATAAAATGATATAATATCTACTGCTGAAACGACTGTTGATAAGATCGGGGGTACTCCACCAGCCCATTTTACTGTATTTGGCCATGTTACTGTATAACTTCCCCCCTGTATAAGTCGTAACGTCAAATTACAAGGACCTGCTGGCGATGTAAACGTATACGTACAGTTTCCATTTAGTGTGCTTTTTTGTTTATTCCCTGCTGTCCAGTCAATAGTGTCGGCTGTATTAGAGTTTCCATTATCTACTTCCACACCAAAATAGACATTCTGATTTATTTTTAAGTTTGCAAATGTTGGCGTTCCGGCAGTTGATACGTCTTGATTATTTTTTATGATAGTCGGAATTGATCTTGATATTTCCTGCCATAAAGTGCCATCAAATACAAATTCCACCATAGCAGTTTTATTGATAGTACCAACTAACGTTCCATTTGCTACAAATCCGGTATTGAATGTTATAGTTTTTCCAGTAGTTGCATCATTTGTTATAAGAAATGTAATCTTTTTACCTTTTATTCCACCTGATACATTAATCGCTGTATTACCAGTTGCATTTACCGTTGTAGTAGTAAATATTTCACCTAGATCAGTATTACATGCTATCGTACTAGCATAAGTTAAAGCAACCAATCTTGTGTCTCTATTAATGATTGCAGATGAATAAGTTAACGCACCTGCTCCAGCCAATGTTGGAATATCTCCAAACATACGACCTGAGAATGTTACCGTTTTACCAGTAGATACTGTAAACGTTACAGGTGCGATTAAGTTTACGTTTGATGTAACCCCAAAAGTTATGTCATTAGTGATCTTGTAATTACTTGGTACAATTGATATATTTGTAGTTCCTGCGCAAGTAATACAAGTCGTAAAAGCTGACGTATCATCATTAATTCCATCCCCGACAGCTCCCCACCATTGCGGAATAAGGCTTTCCACAGCCCCTTTGGCAATTACCACCGTTCCAGAACCAGAAAATATCTGCCTTAAACCAGCATCCAGCTTTCCATTAATAGTGAAAGATATACCAGAGTCAATACTTAACTTAGCTCCACTTGTGAACCAGATTGTCACATTAGATGGCGAGATGACGTTACTACTAATTTTGTAAGTTCCTAACGGAAATAATAAAGTACCATCATTAGCTTTATTAATTGCAGTTGTTATTGTAGCGGAATCATCATGCGTTCCATCTCCAATAGCTCCATGGTCCTTAACATTTACAATTCCTGTGTTTGAAAATTCATATCCAATTAAATTCCGAAATGGCATGTTTTTGCCTCCTTCATTGCTGAATTGACTACAACCTGTGCTAAAAATTAATACATAAGCCAATACAGCAATTATCAGGAATTTCTTAAATTATATTTTGTATCTATTGATAGCTATTGGTATATCTAGCCTACTAGGGTATTCAAAAGTCATAACGTTGACAATTTGGTTATGGCTTAACTAGAATCTCTATTATCATCTGATTCAGCGGAGCAGTGTAATATCATAAATTTGGCTTTATATCAAATGTTTTCAACGATATGAGACCCCAGTATTCAAATTTACCTATAGCTTCATAAATTTCTCCAGATGCTGTATTTCATAGTACATATCGAGTTCAAAGCGAAAAAATGTGAATTTTAAATTGTGAATTTTTTGGAAAAGATTACAAAATCAGGATATATAATCACAAATATACTGCCAGTGTATAATATGTTGCAATATGACACATAAGCATTGTACAACACTATGGTACTTTGTTTTCTTGCATTATAATCTAGTAAAATATCTAATTATGTTGCATTATTTAACAGAAGTTATGCTTATAGTTTGACATCAATGTAAAATTGTGGTATCATATATAACATAATGGCGTGGATATACTGAGTCTTTACGTCAAGATTGCTTTGAAAATTATAATTTTCAAAACGCATTAGAATTGGAACGAGTTTTGCATATCTCAAAGAATGTAAACATATACCGAACATAATGCGTTAAGTAAGTCTTAATAGACCAGTAATTTGATATAGAAAGGTAAGGGGTGTTTTATGGTTGACTACTTGATTTTATTGATTATTCCTTGTTTAGTGGCTTTGATCGTTACTCCTCTGCTTCGTCAAACAGCGATCAAAAGCAATGCTCTGGACCATCCGGGTAAACTTAAGATACATAAGAATGCACTACCGCGACTTGGCGGTATCGCTATTGCTATATCATTTTTCTTCTCCTTAGGCGTAGGTTATTCATTTTTGGATATTGGGAATAATACAGATCCTTTGATTGGTCTTTGCATTGGTGCAGCTATCATTGCTCTTGTTGGTATCTGGGATGACATCCGTAGTTTGAATGCTTCAAAAAAATTTATAGGTCAGATAGCGGCAGTTTTCGCAACGATACCATTTGGATACATAATACGTGATCTTAACGTACCATTTGTGGGTATTATTGATATAGGAAATATACTGGGGACAGTGCTTTCAATTTTTTGGGTGACTGGTATTATAAACGCTATCAACCTGATAGATGGTATGGATGGTTTGGCAGGGACGGTTGCGATAAGCATATTAGGGGCATTGTTTATAATATCACTACTCACTGGTCAGGTACAGATGGCTTTAGTATGTGTTGTTCTGGCAGGTGCAGTGATTGGATTCTTACGATACAATTTTCACCCAGCGACAATATTTATGGGCGATTGTGGCTCAATGTTTCTTGGATTTATAACAGCATTAGTTTCCATAAAAATACTATTTCAAAATCCCAATATAGATGCGAGCTCAATAGTGCCTGTGTTATTATTCGGCTTGCCGATTATGAACACAGTATGGGCAATAGTGCGCAGATTACGAAACGGACGTTCTCCTTTTGCTCCTGATCTGGGTCATATACATAACAGACTTTTGAATCTTGGCTTGAGTCAAAAGCTAGTAGTATTGATACTTTTTTTTGCGAATTTATTGAGTATATCTTCAGGACTAGCAATTGTCTTTTCAGAAAGCGAAAACATTGCTCTTGTTTTGTGTGTCACTATGCTAGTTATAACTGTTACCGCAGTTATAATAATAGACCGCATATCACCACAACAAGACAAACACATATATAATGATGACATAGAAGAATCTTCAAAAACCAATGAGATACTACTGTAAATTGTCAACAGTGACTATATGCGATTTCCTCAGTCTCGGCGAAGCTGAGAAATCTTATATCCAACGAATAAAATTCGTTGGTTTTACGATTCGAGGATCATAAGCTTTGAGTTCTTTAATACTTTTTACGTCTGGCTTGCCAAACTCATTCCATATACGCATCCAGTACTTATCTCTTTGAATTGCAAATCCGTCTATTGTAAGCAAGAAAGTGAGTATAAACAGAAATGTCACAAACACAACCCCAAACCAATGCATGATATTTTCCCCCCCCGAGAAGAACTTAAAGGATCATTTGTTATGCGAATCAGCATAAGCAACTTTAAGAAACCTTTTTAAACTTTAGGAAATAGAACGCGGATAAACACGGATCAGGCGGATTTGCGCGGATCGAAATAAATAAAGAAAATCCGTTTAATCCGCGTCATCAGCGTTCTATTCCTAAAAGTTTAACATCATTTTTTTAACTTGCTTATCAGTACATACCAGAAAAATGCAAGTAAAACTTTTGCACTTTTTAATCGTTAAATAATTATTATGACTTCTACAGCACACGGATTGTCACGGATTTTGTGAAATAGAATTTGTAATTACTTTAAACAATCAATATTGTTAATCTGCACTGATTCGTCTTATCCGTATTAATCCGTGTGCTATTTCCTAAATAATTAATTTGGTGAACCACTAGAGAGTTTCAAAACTTTTACATAGCACAAGGATTCACCTTGCAAATTCAATGCCCAATTTTTATGGCGTAATGCATAATCCTATCTATACGAATATATCGTAATAACCAGAAATAAAATTCAAGGCAAAAATAGCGGGATAACTTCGTCTAAAATCAATAATAACAACGAACCAACAATCTCGGAGGCTTATACGACAAAAAATTCAGTCCAGAAAATTTTATTTTTTATTTTCGCATTAATCATTTAGATACTTAATCTAAATATATTTTACAAGCTAAATATGTTCCACTTTAAGACACAATGCTGTCACTAATCGAAAATTTGATTTACAGATACAGTTCCAATAAGATACACAATTATCAAGATGATACGCAGGTGTATGATAAAACATGAAAAAAACTTTCCTATATTTTTTCGAATTACCTATCACGATCCTTCTGAATCAGGAAGCCCACTGCTTATGAGCATTAAATAATTAATCGGGTAATCCAGTAATAGAGCTTTTAAATCCCCCTAACCCCCTTTTTCAAAGGGGAAATGGCTCTAACTCCCCCTTTAGCAAACTAATCTTTACCCACAAGTCTATAAACCATTGTGGATAGAGGATTTATAACCCCCTTTTAGCTAAAAGGGGGAAGGGGGAATTTGATTAATTAAACTAAATATTAATGAATCTATTCAAAGGTATTTCGGCATATTACCAATAACGCAATTGATATTTTTGAGTATCTATTGACCCAAAAACCTTAATCAAGTCTTTTCCCTCTTTAGCTAAAGAGGGAAAAGACTTGATTCCTCAATATCCACGAATTGTGGGTAAAGATAAGCTTTAGCAAAGGGGGTTAGGGGGATTTGAGGCGATTTATTTATTACCCGATTATTTTCTTAACCTTCATTACTCGTTGGTAGTTGACTAACGAAAACAACTACTTTTTCCAATAGGTCGCATATTTATCCATAGCAATTGCGGCAGATTTGATATTCTCAGGCGGTGTCGGCGGAAAAGCATACCAAATGAAATTTAGTCCACCTTTTGGTGATCCCAAAGTCTTAATGCAGTTGAATATGTGTGCATCAATTTCCTCTGGTTTGCCGAATACCATCAAATTCTGCCGATCAATATCAAGATGGATATAAACCTTCCCTTTAGCCAATTTCTCAAGATTGTCTAATCCATTTACGAGGTCTTGAGGATTAAGTCTTGATACCCCGCATTCAATGAGATCGGGAATAATATCTACAATGTAGCCATCGGAGTGTAGAGATGTGTGAACACCATGAGAACGGCAATAAGACAATATACGCTGATATGATGGCTTAATATACTTTCTCCAAGCTATAGGGCTGATCGGTAGGGACGTCTGCAATCCAAGATCGTCTCCGAAACCGACGCTGTCAACACCAAGCTCAACCCAATGCTTTATGACGCCGAACCAATAATTTTCTACAATACCGATCAATTCATCGAGTTCTGAACATCCCTCAGCAATATCCAGCATCAAATTATTAAAACCACGCAGATACGTGAGTCTAAGAAAAACGAAACCGTGATCTGTACCTCCGTGGGTAACTCTACCATGAAGTTTTGCATTTTCAACATTTATCTTTGTCTGTTTCCAGGCGGTGTATTTTTCTGGGTCAGGTGGAGTATAGTTTTTAAGGTCAGACCAAGAGGCTATTGGGCGTCTATCACACAGACCATCGTGAGATTCTATCGGGTAGAACCAATGACATCCCCAGGGGTCTGTCCATTCGCTACCTGCTGAACGACTGGGACTCCGATCTACGCCGATTGAAACGTAGGGCGAGAAGTTTTCTATCCATTTGAGTTGATCCTGATATTCCTGCCATACCTGATACCATATATGAATGTGTGAGTGAACTTCTGGCTCACCATCCAAAGCTGTTTCTTTAAGGAATTTATCCCTTTCAGTTATCATGCACTATATCCTTTCATTCGTGATTTTTGGTTATTATTACGACTTTTTCACTTTTTCACTTTTTCACTTTTTCTCTCCGTGTCTCCGTGGTTATTTTCTTAGATTTTTTTTCACCACGGAGAACACGGAGAGGAATTTTTTTCTTATTTTCTCTCCGTGTTCTCTGTGGTTATTTTCTTTTCTATAAGTGAAAAACTCGTATTATTATTTAATTGCGTTTTTAAGTGCGGTCAATTGATCTATAAATAGTTCTGGTATCAGTCCGCCTTCCGAAATTGGCACATCCCACGTAACAACTCCACCTTTGAAATTTACGTGCTTTGTATATCCGATGACAAACTCATCAGGAAATCTGGGTATTCCTCCGCCCCAATTATTGCCAAGATAGCTAAGTATTTGATATTGTGCGCCTTTGACGTATCTACCGGGACAGACAGGAAATGCGTCGGATATTTCCCCTGCCGTGTAATCCTCATATTCCGAATGACAGATAACAGGCACTAGCACACCCGGATTATAAGCTACAAGGCTTTCGGGATTACCGGCTTTCAAGGACTCAGCAAAGCTTTTGAAATTTGGCGGAACTGGATTCATATACATCTCATCAGCAAAATAGCAGCCGTCAATCCACCAGCCATGTACGTTCTTTCCCCATCTCAGTGACCATTCTGTAATGATAGCTTCCCATTTAACCTGAAATGTGGCGAGTCGTTCTCCTGTTCTACCAGTGTTCCATGCGGGCCAATTACCGTTGTAGCCCCACTTCCAGTCAAGTTTCTGCATAGCAGTCACATCAGCCGCAGGCGCGCCGCTGGGGAAATAGACCATCAATTTTATGCCTTTGGGATTCAATGCCTCGTATAAGTCCTTTATCAAGTCACGTTCTGAGCATTTACTCGGTTTTATCTGCACAAAATCGTCATAAGTGTTATTCGGTGCGCAGTAATGACCGGAGTTCTGCCCGATAGTAATGAAATAGTAGGCTGTTCCTACCGATTCCAGTTGTTGAACTAGCGCAGGTACGTCGAATTTGTTGACCCGATCATTCCAGTCTTTAGCTGAAGTCTCTGCGCCAGTAAGATAGTGGGTAAAGACTCCCCATTTAGCATCCACTAACCAATCTGTGTTAGCTTTTTTATGAATTATTTTATTCATTAATATACCTCCGATAAATATCAGATTATTTGCTTTCTGTGAATTGTAGGCAGGTATATTGTACCACAAGCATAAACTGATGGCAAGAGTCATGATTAAAGAAGTCTTTATCTCATAATTATTGCCAAACTTCTTTTTATCTTATTCATCTTTTTGGAGATCATTGACCTTGTGACGTTTAATGATAACGCTATGTCGTTTTGATTATGACCCATAAGGTGAAGTACGAGTATCTCACGCTCCCTTGATGGAAGCCTCTTGACTGCCATTGAGAGATCAATGTCACTGAAATGGTAAGATGATGTGTCGAAGTTTAACATACTGTTACCTCCCTGTTTACTTACAAAATCAATATTGTTAATTCCACTGATTTGATATTCTTGCATTTGTATCTCCTTTTTTTAATGTTTAAGTTGTTATGAATGAATTATATCATGAATATTATCTTTTGTCAAGCAAAAAATTTATCCCCTCGATTTTTATACGAATTTTCTGTATAATGAATATTGTAAACCTTCACGTTAAAATCTCGTCTTTAATATGACTCAATTTTTTGATAACCTGTACCCAAAAATAAAAACAGGAGTTGATTTATGAAAAGTGTGTTGTGCGTTTGCATAATCGCTTTGATGATCTTAATAAATTCTTTTGATCATCTGTACGCTTTTGATATTCCGTATATAAGGTTTGGAGAGAAAAAAGCTCCTGAAAATACTAATTTCGCTAATGGAATGGGTGATAAAATCACTCAAAAACCCAGTGTTGACTTATTACAACCTTTAACTTTGAAGCTGTGTCTTGGAATTGCACTGGATAACGCTCCCAGTATGAATGTTGGAAAGATTAACCTCGCACAAGAAGATTTAAACGTTCAGGATGCACAAGCGAACTATTTACCAGATGTTGGCATTAGCGGAAGTTATCTTTTCTCCAAAGACGTTGATTTTGGATGGGAGAAAGAAAACTACGCTTCCGCTCTTGATGCTAGTTATGTTATATGGGATCATGGTCAAAGAAAAAGTACACTGGCACAGGCACAAGCTAAAAAGGAAGCGGAATTCAGTCGCTATCGCCAAACCACCCAATCTCTTATGTTTAGCGTGATAAGCGGATATTATGGATTATTGGAAGCTGAAAAATTGATCGCCGTTGATGAGCAACTGCTTGATATATCTAAGCAGAACGTTGAAAAGATTAAAGCATTTATCGAAAAAGGATGGGCAACCGAAGCTGAACTTGCGACAACCAGAGTTCAACAGGCTAATAATGAATTATCATTAATTAATGATCAAAACAAACTTGATATGGCAAGGGCTAATCTTGCTCTGATTATGGGTTTGGATCCTGAGATGCAGATTCAAATTGTTGATGACCCGGATTATGAAGCATACATAAAAACCGGATTAATAGAGACCGAACAGATAGTTCTGGAAAATATGAGGTCACAATCTCTTGTCTCAAGACCAGAATTGGCAGAATTAAAATCGAATCAAAAAATACTTGAACTTGCCGCTAAACTTGCAAAGTTGGAAAGATTGCCTAAAATAAATGCCGAAACTCACTACAATCTAAATACTGCGGATTATCTACGAGAGCGAAATGCTATAAAGGACTATACAGGTTGGAACGTAATGGCGAGGTTAACATTCCCATTATTTGATGGAGGACGTTCAAAACGAATGGTTCAAAAAGCCGAGTTTGCCCTGCAAAAAGTAAACGATAATAAATATGAACTTGAGCAAAATATCGCTCTCGAAGTGCGTCAGTCATATCTCGATTTTGAACGGGCAAAGAAAGCGCTGGACATCACCACTGTTCAAGTTGAGGACGCCAAGATGAGCCTTGACGTTTCACAGGGAAGATATGAAACCTTGATGGATATTACACTGCTGGAGTTACTCGATGCACAGACACGCTACGCCAGAGCATTGATAAATCGGGTACAAGCCTTCTACGGATATAAAATCGCCAGAAGATCGCTGGAAAAAGCTATGGGAGTTTTACTATGAAGAAAAAAAAGCTAATAATTATTATCGGAGTGATCGTAGTTGTACTCGTATCAGGCTCATTTGCGACTTTTAAGGTCAAAGGAATGATGAAGCCCGAAAAGAAAGCGGACAGGATCGAGATCGTCAGAAAGAGTCCTTTTGTCGTAAAACTCAGCGAAAGAGGTAATCTCGATTCCCTCGTCAAAGTCGAAGTCAAATCCAACGTTGAAGGCGAAATAGATAAGCTCTACGTGGATGAAGGATACGACGTTGTGAAGGGACAACAACTCCTCAAGATAGACGAAAAGCAGATTAAAGAGGAACACATTCAAGCAAAAGCCAATTATGATGCGGCATTAGCTGAATTGGAGCGTGCAAAAGAAAATTCCAGCCTGAATATGGATAAGCTTAATAGCGACATACTACTTGCGAAGAACTCTCTGGATTCCTCAAAGGCAAATCTTACAGGCACGATAGCCCGTTCTTCACAGCAATTATCACAAGCTCGAATTTCCATTACAAATATCGAAAGCCAGCTTGCACAAGATGAAATCTCACTAAAAAAAGCTAATCTGACTCTCGAACAAGCCGAAACAAATGAAAAAACTGCATTAGCAAAAATGAATAATGCTAAAGATGAACTCGATCGCAAAAAAGACCTTTATACAAAAAAGTTTGTGCCTTTGCGTGATGTTGAAAACGCTCAACTGGGATATACTTCAGCACAAACTGAATACGAATCCGCAGGAAACAATATAAAATCTCAGAAGGAAAGTATACAGAGTCAGGAAAACATCATTGAGAACCGAAAAGCCAGTATACAATCGGAAAAGGACGATATTAAAACTATTACAGATAGTATAGCAGAACAGAAAAGACAGGCAGAGATTCAGATACAGCAGTCACAGGAGCGTTCAGATATTCTGACAAAGAGTGTTGAAAGCGAAAAACAGATCGCTGGACTTGCATTAAAAACCGCAGAAGCAAATAAAGTTCGTGCCCAGAGTTCGTTGAATACTGCCCAACAAAGACTTGGCTGGACGACTGTTATTGCCCCGATGTCGGGTAGGGTTGTGCAATGCCAAGTTGAGGAAGGCGAAATAATCACCTCTGGTAGAACGGCATTTTCACAAGGTCCACCTATCATGACCATTGCAGATCTGTCACAGATGATCGTCAAGGCTCAGGTTCACGAGTATGATATAAGTAAAGTAAAAATTGGTCAAAAGGCAGAGATAGAAGTTGATTCTTACAAAGATGACATATTTAATGGCGTTGTAAAAGAAATCTCTCCCAGCGCACAATTTATAGATAACATTGTCAAGTTTGAAGTCACTGTAATGGTAATAAATTCACCTAAGCCACTACTTCCCGGTATGACTGCTAGTGTTGACATAATAGTAGGCGAGAGAGATAATGTTCCGCAACTACCACTAGAAGCAGTAAACATGAAAGAAACCATAAAGATAAAAACTGATATAAGAAAAGGGATGCTAAACAAAATCAGGGGGCAAAAAGTTGATATTACAAGTAATAGATTTGCTGACCAGAAGTTCAGTGGAAAAGTTACAGATATTGCCCCTGAAAAGCCCGGATTCTCAACTAGCGAAGTCACCATAACAATGGAAGGGACGCCTAAGGAATTACAGGCAGGAACCAGTCCCAGTGTTGATATAATAATACTGTCTAACGAAGAACGAATTGCCAACGTTGAGGCAAGGATTGAAAGCGTAAGAGAGTATTATGTCAGAATCCCTAAAGATATAGTCATGGGAAGTGAATCACCCGGACCAAAGACGGGGTTTCTAAAAACTTTATTAGGAAGTAAGCCTGAAGAATCACAGGACGAGGAAAAGGTAATCAAAGTCGGAGACCGAACTCAAAGCAGTATTGAGATACTCGGTGGCTTGAAGGAAGGCGACAAGGTCAAGATCGTTCCTATTGGTGAGGAAGATAAAAAGAAAAAGGAGAAGAAAAGCTAATGCTCATCAGAATTGAGGAACTGACAAAAATCTATACGATGGGAGACGTAGAGGTACAGGCATTACGCGGTATATCCTTTTCCATAGAGAAGCAGGAATTCGTGTCTATAATGGGTCAATCCGGGTCTGGAAAATCTACGTTAATGGACATACTCGGATGCCTATCGAAGCCCACAAGCGGGAAGTATTTCCTTGATGGCATTGAAGTCTCTACCATGTCTGATAATCAGCTTGCTGATATAAGGAATAAAAAGATCGGGTTTGTTTTCCAATCGTTTAACCTTCTTCCGCGCACCACAGCCCTTCACAATGTCGAACTGCCGATGATTTATAGTGGTATTGGTCGAAGGGAGCGGAAGCGCCGTGCTAATGCGGCACTTGATGCAGTGGGTTTGGCAAACAGAATTCACCACAAGTCCAACGAACTATCAGGCGGGCAGATACAGCGTGTTGCCATTGCCAGAGCATTGGTAAATGAGCCATCTATAATATTTGCCGATGAACCGACAGGAAATCTCGATACGAGGTCCGGCGAGGAGATCATGGCAATATTCGACAAACTCAACAGCGAAGGCAACAGCATCATAATGGTTACTCACGAAAGAAATATCGCCGAACATGCTAAAAGGATCATATACCTGAAAGATGGAAATATTGAAAATGACGAGATCGTAAATCATGTTAGTGATTCACTCCGAATGAGTTAAAATAGCCTTAAAATACCTCTTGAGTGAAATACATGGGTATGTTAAAATTAAAGGAGTATAATATCAGCTTTTTGATATAAAATTTCAAACTCTGGCATTGTAAAAAATAAAATGAAAATAACCACGGAGACACAGAGGCACGGAGAGTTGAGAGAGATGGAATAAAAAACTATTGTATTCTCTGTGTTCTCCGTGCCTCTGTGTTTATATATTTTACAGTGCCTCAAACTCTAAAGGAGGAAGTGGACAATGAAATCTACAAAATCAATGTTAGTTCTAATGTGCCTGTGCCTATTCGTCATTGGTTTGGTGTTGACAGGGCAAAGTTCCGCCAAGATAGACAAAAAGAACGTTATAGGGGTATGGCTACTCAATGATGGTGGAGGTGATACTGTCAAAGATTCTTCTCCCAATAAGAATAACGGAACGATCAAAGGAAAACCAAAATGGGTTGAAGGAAAATTTGGTAAGGCTCTGGAATTTGACGGCACAAGCGGTGTTGAAATTATTGATCCAGAAAAATTTAATTTCCTAACATGGACTTATTCCTTCTGGTTCAAAGCATCCGCAGGGGGAGATTATCCCAATCTGATAGGAAGACAATTTGGAAATGCTCATGGTTGGACTATCCATCTGGATCCCGGTAGAGCAACTTTTAGGATAAGGATTGACTCTGACGGTGGAATAAATCAGGTAAAAACAGTACCCGCAGTTATAGCTGATGGTGAATGGCATCATGGTGTAATAGAACAAGATGATAGTAAAAGTAAAAAACTTACTTTTTACTTTGATGGAGTTAAGGGAGAATCAACTTACGCTGGAGAATACAAAAACTCAGGCGGATTCATGGTATTGGGTTTGGCGTGTGTTGGTGCTGTCAATCTCAATGGTGCCGCTATAGACGATTTTGCTGTTTTTGATACACTCTTGGCTGAAGAAGATGTATTAAATATTATGGAAAAGGGATTAGAAGCCGTTATCCCCGGTATAATCGCAGTTTCTCCTGAAGGTAGATTGGTTGATACATGGGGACGAATAAAAGAAAATGTTAGATAAAACATTTATCTAAAGTGGAAAGTTATTTAATCATGAATCCTAAAGCCAAAATATAAGGGGGTGACTCCCCAGTCATGGGAGGGGTGACCCCCCAGTCATGGGAGGGGTGACCCCCCAGTCATGGGAGGGATGACTAAGCAGTCAGGGGTGACTCCCCAGTCATGGGAGGGATGACCCCCCAGTCATGGGAGGGATGACCCCCCAGTCATCCCACAAATCAAAAAAAATGCCTCTAAACCCTTGTCAATTCAGTCGCTACGAGTGTGATGTTGAATCCTAACAAACAGTACTCTAACAAACAGTACTTTAACAACAACAGCAGTTGTGAAGTTTACTTCATAATTGTGATAGAGAATGACACAAAAAAGTTAATAAAATGTTGTTGTTTTTTTTGTCACATATTTGTTAAGTTATCTCGATATATATTATAGACACAAGTTTTTCAGTTAGCATTAACAAAATCCGTGAAAATCCGTCACATCAGTGTTAATCCGTGTGCCATTATTAAAATTATCCGAAATAAGATATGAAAATAGTCGAAAACTCTTTTGTTGGCTTCACAGCCATATTCAGTAATAAACTCAGATCGCTCCTTACAATGCTTGGGATAGTCATTGGGGTCGCCGCTGTTATAGGTACGGTTGCTATCGGCGAAGGTGCAAGAACTCTCGTATTGAATGAAGTAGAAAAAGTCGGGGGACGAACGCTGTTCTTTGTTATACGACAAGAATGGATCAAAAAAGATGGCAGATGGATGAAAAACCCTAGCCGTGAATATCTTACCGGTAATGATGCTTCTGCTGTTAAGCTTCAAGCCACTGCTGTTAAAGAGATCACTCCTGAAATTATTCGTGATACTAACGCAACGGTAGAAAAAGAGGGTCGAAGATATATGCTGGAAGCTACTGTCCCAACCTTTACAGAAAGTCAAAACTGGCTTTTGGATTATGGAAGATTTTTGTCTAATGACGATATGAATACTTGGGAGAAGGTCGCTGTCATCGGCTCCAAGGTCTGGGAGGAGATGTTTAGTAATATCAATCCCATAGGACGTGAGATCAGACTTGGAAAAGAAAGGTTTACTGTCATCGGCGTCATGGAAGAGAAAGGTACTGCTTTCGGTGATCTCGATAGAGACAGAGAGATACTTGTGCCACTCACAACAGCACAGCGAAGATTTGCAGGAAATGACCATGTAGATATGTTTATGGGAAAGGCGAAAACTTTTGAGCAAGCTGATCTGGCTGTACTTGAAACCAAGACTATACTGATGCGCAGGCACAATGATGAAGAATTCTTTGAAATTCAATCTGTGAAAGGCGCTCTCGATCAAATAAATAAGATTATCCTGATCATCAAAGTTATGCTTGGCGGAACTGCGGCGATTGCTCTTTTAGTCGGCGGAGTCGGTATAATGAATATCATGCTTGTTTCAGTAACAGAGAGAACAAGAGAAATCGGTTTAAGAAAAGCAGTAGGCGCTAAGAATCGTGACATACTGTTTCAGTTCCTCGTGGAGGCGATGATCCTGTGTATTGTCGGGGGAATGATAGGCATTCTAGTCGGGTTTGGTCTTGGTGCAGGATTAGCAACAATCATATCAGGGCTAATCAAAGAAGCCGATTGGCCTTCAACCGTTTCTATCCGCTCTATTATATTGGCAGTCGGCGCTTCAGCGAGTATAGGTATATTCTTTGGGCTATATCCCGCAAGAAAAGCGGCTGGACTAGCACCAGTCGAAGCGTTAAGATACGAATAATAATCATATTTTTACACTCATTAATAAATCATGAATGTCACAGAAGGTTTCGTAATAGGTTTATCATCTTTATTTAAGAATAAGATGCGCTCCGTGCTTACTATGCTTGGGATCATAATAGGTATTTCAGGGGTCGTTGGAACTGTATCCATAGGGTCGGGTGCGAAAAAGCTAGTCTTATCAGAGTTTGAGCGTATTGGTGCATCCAATACCGTGGTAATCTGGCGTAGAGATTGGGTCAGAGTAAGCGGGCAATGGGAGCAAATTAAGAGCAATGAGTATCTGGAAAATGCAGACGCTCTTGCCATCGCCGCTAACTGTCCGGATGCCCAAATCGTTCACACTGAGATAGGACCAATTGATGTCCAGATTAAATATAGGGATAAAGACAAGATTACCAAGGCAACCGGAACAGGACCTGTATATCAAATTAGTAGAAATTGGCTTATAGATAAAGGTCGCTTTCTATCTCAAGAGGATGTTAATACTGGTGCAAGGGTATGTGTTATAGGATGGAAAATCTGGGACGAAGTATGCGGTAAAAAAGAGAATATTATTGGGAATGAAATTCAAATTAACGGGATCAGGTTTACCATAATCGGAGTGATGCAGGAGAAAGGGAACACAATGGCAACACAGGGATGGGACGAGTTTTCTTTTATTCCAATTACTACGGTGCAGAAACGTCTGACTAACTTAAACAATAGGGTAGGTACTATACAGATTCAAGCAAAAAGCTTTGATGTGGTTAATAATGTTGAAAGTCAGGCGATGAAAGTTCTTGCAATGAGGCACAACGATGCCTATAAAATCTTTGAAACGTGGACTGCCAAGAAAGAGATAAAGAACGTTGAGAAAGTCAGCATGATAATCAAAGGGCTACTGGGCGGGGTTGCAAGCATAGCTCTTGTCGTTGGTGGAATCGGGGTTATGAATATCATGCTCGTTTCTGTAACGGAAAGAACATGGGAGATAGGTCTCCGAAAAGCTGTAGGAGCAAAACGGCGTGATATACTCTTGCAATTTCTCATTGAATCAGCTACAATCAGTCTAGCAGGTGGGCTAGTTGGTGTCTTTGTGGGAGTGTTGTTCGGAGTCGGAGGTGCCAAGCTATTTTCGACTTTTGTAGCAAAGGGAACGAACTGGCCCTCTGTGGTTTCTTTTCAATCTGTTATAGTGGCTACCAGCGTATCATTCATCATTGGTCTTGTGTTTGGAATTTATCCTGCCAACAGAGCCGCAAAACTAATGCCTACCGAAGCATTAAGGCAAAAGTAGTAATTGATAATAATACGAGTTTTTCAGTTATGATTTATTAAGGAATTAAACACAAAGACACCAAGTGCACAAAGAACACTAAAATAGTTACGCGTGACTGGTGACGCGTCACAAGTAAAAAGACAATAAATTTGATAAACCCGTCACGCGTTACCTGTCACGCGTCACTATTTCTTAGTGACCTTTGTGTCTTTGTGTTTAAATTCTTTCTATTTCTATAAGTGAAAAACTCGTATAATAATAGAATGGTTCACCGGATTAATCTCTTGATATTATTTGGAAAATGTGACATAATGAATCAAAATCATGATCTAACAAGCAAAAAAATCACAAAAAGGATATTAGCTTGATTATTCAATTCAATAACATTTCTGTTTCTTATGGCGATCTGCTGGCACTTGATGATCTTTCTTTGCAGATAGAGGGCGGTGCCGTTGGGCTTCTTGGACCAAATGGTGCAGGGAAGACTACGTTTATCAAAACGATTTTGGGACTTCTTACACCAAAAAGCGGTTCAGCGGAAGTCATGGGTATGGATATTATAACCCATAGGCTTGACATACGCCGACAAGTTGGATATGTTCCCGAAAGTGATTGCTATATTACTGGAATGAGCGGAGTCAATTTCGTTATCTACATGGGTAAACTGTGCGGTATGCCACGCAAGGATGCAATACAGCGCGCTCATGAGATACTGCAATACGTCGGAATGGAAGAAGAAAGATACAGACCGATAGAAACTTATTCCGCCGGAATGAAGCAGAAAGTAAAACTTGCACAGGCACTTATGCACGACCCAAAACTGTTGCTCCTCGACGAGCCTACTACTGGAATGGACCCAAAAGGTCGTCAAGAAATGCTTGACCTTATAAAAAATATTTCATCAGAGAAAAATATAAACATTGTACTTTCATCTCACCTTTTGCCAGACATTGAATACACCTGTCAGGATGTAATTGTCCTGCAAGAAGGCAAACTCCTCGTAAAAGGCAATATCGAGGAACTTAAATCTACCCATCGGAAGATGTATGAAGTCAGAATAAAGGGAGATAAAAATAGCTTTGTTTCTGCTCTTGAAGCGAATAAAATTGAATGTTTGGAGTCTGAAAGGGAAATATTTAGACTCTCTTTACCTGATAACGTAGACACTCAAGTCCTGTTTAGAATAGCTTTCAATAACGGAATTCAGATTAGACAGATTATGCCAACTCGATATTCGCTTGAGGACGTCTTTACACAGGCTGTCGGAGGGTAATAATGCCTATACATGATCAGAGTTATCGTCACTGGGAAGGAAAGCTTAAATCACACTCATTCAGATGGTGGACAGTTGCTTTTGAAGGTCTGAAAGTTGTGTTAAGGCGTAAGCTATTTGTCATACTTATACTTATCCCTGCTATTATACAATTCTTTGTATTCGGCGGGCTGATATATGGCGTCAATACTTATGGCGTCTTTGCTAATTTTAATCTGATAAATCCTGAGTTTTTCTTCCGATTTTGTTTTCAGCAAACATTTTTTATTTTAATGATATGCGTATTTGCTGGTTCTGGTCTAATCGCAAATGATCTGAAAAGTAACGCACTTCAGTTGTATCTTTCCAAACCATTGACACGCTTTGATTATATTGCAGGAAAATCAGCAACGATATTGATCATGCTGGAGTGTATAACATTTATTCCGGGCATTCTTTTGTTTTTAGAACATTCCGTTCTCTCTCAGGAACTAACCTTTATCCGTGAGCAATACTGGCTACTGGGTTCGATATTTCTCTTCTCTTTGATCCTAAATGTACCGATCACATTCCTGACGCTGGCATTGTCATCTATAACAAAAAACAACCGATATTCTGCTATCGTTCTTATGGCTATAATAATCGGGACACCTATTTTAGGAACTTTATTAAAAGTCGTATTCAGAGCAGATTGGGCGAATTACATACAATACTGGTACAATATCAATGCACTCGGCAAAAATATATTCGGTTTGCAGAGCGACTCAACAGCATGGCATTGGTCAGCACCGATCATGATAATTATTACCGCAGTTAGTATATGGATAATGTATAGAAAGATTAAAGGAGTTGAGATAGTTAAATGATGCCGATAATAGAAGCTACCAATCTAAGTAAATGGTATGGTCAGGTGATGGCAGTAAATGACGTATCTCTCTCTGTCGGTAATGGTGTTACAGGTCTGCTCGGTCCAAATGGGGCAGGTAAGTCCACCCTACTAAAACTGATTGTGGGTTTACTCAAACCGGGGAAAGGTGAAATAAAAGTTTTCGGAGAGTATGTCTGGAATAATTACAATATCAACAGAAGGATCGGGTTTTGCTATGATCAGGACGCATTTTATGAAAACATGACCGGATTTCAATTCGTTTATAATATGGCAATGCTGAGTGGCTACTCAAATGAAGAAGCGGGGGATCGTGCTATTAATGCTCTGGAAACCGTTGAAATGCTAGATAATAAGGACAAAAAGATCGGCGCATACAGCAAAGGCATGAAACAGCGAGTTAAGCTTGCACAATCACTTTTACATGACCCTGAACTGCTTCTTCTGGATGAGCCATTGAGCGGTATGGACCCTGTTGGTAGGACAAGCACTATCAAACTCGTTGAACAACTGAGTCAGCAAGGAAAAACAATAATCGTTTCGAGTCACATCCTGCACGAGGTTGAAGCCATGACCGATAACATCCTCTTGATAAATAACGGGAGGATATTGGCTGAAGGGAATGTTCACGAGATCAGGGAACTTATAGACAAGCATCCACATAACGTTTACGTTAGCTGTGATAAACCACGCTTGCTTGCATCAATACTGGTTCAATTTGATGATGTTGTAAGTACAACGCTGAATAAAGAAGATGGCGGATTAATAGTCGAAACAGTGAAGCCTGATGAGTTTTATTCACGTCTATCTGGTATTATTCTTGATAACGATATTAAAGTTGAGAATCTTAATTCACCCGATGATAATTTACAGGCAGTATTTAAGTATCTTGTTGGTTAGATACAATAAAAGTTATCGTTCAGAATGTAAAACAAAAAATGATTGTGAGGTGAAACAATGGCAATAAAAACAAAAGCGATATATCCAGAAATATCCACACGAATAGAGAATGAAACAGCAACCGTATCATCTATTTTCGGCATATCTGTCATCATCGAGCATGACGATTACTTTGTAATCAGCGATAACGAAATCAATATGTATGGCGTTGGCGATACCGTTGCCGAAGCTGAAGAAGATTACAAAAGCGTAGTCATATCGTATCTTGAAGATTTAGAAATAAACGAATCTAAACTTGGAGAGCATCTAAAAGAGCATTTATCCTATCTTAGAGATAAATTATCGAATCACAAATCTGGAGTTTACGCTTAATGATTCAAACACAAAAATTACGTTCAACGCTTGAGAATAAGTTTGGATTCTCAAAAACAACCAAGAAGCATGAAAAATACGAATTACAAGACAAAAACGGAAACTCTATAATTCACACAATAATATCAAAAGGCTCTGGTGGAAAAGACATAAACAAGCCTCTTTTAATCGCAATATCAAAGCAGTTACAGTTAAGTTCTCAACAACTTGAATCCGCTATCAAATGCACACTTTCTTGTCAAGACTATTATGATTTATTGAGAATAAAAGGACATGATATATAAGTGGCAAAGTTATAAAAGTCATTAAAAAACTATAAAGGCTAGAGGTAGCTTTAAGCAATGGACGCCTTATACTACGGAGACAACCTAAACATCCTAAAAGAGCATATCAAAGACGAAAGCGTAGACTTGATATACATCGATCCGCCATTCTTTAGTAATAGAAATTATGAAGTTGTCTTTGGTGACGAAGCGGAAATAAGAAGCTTTGAGGATAGATGGGAAGGCGGAATAAATGTTTATATTGAGTGGATGAGAGAGCGGATCAAAGAGCTTCACCGAGTATTAAAGACTACTGGTTCTTTGTATCTTCATTGCGACTGGCACGCCTCACATCACTTGAGAGTAATGTTGGATCAAGAATTTGGGGAACATAATTTTAGAAATGAGATTATTTGGTGTTATAGGGGAGCAGGTTATCCTAAAAAAGACTTTGGAAGACGACACGATAATATTTATAGATATTCAAAAACAGATAATTATATTTTTAATTTAGATGATGTAAGGGAAGAATATGCAGAAACCACAAAAGAACGCTTTAGTCATTATATTGGGAATGTAAGAAACGGTATAGATTTTGGCACACAATCCTTAAATCCATTAGGAAAACAACCAGATGATTGGTGGCAAATACAGCCGATAGCTCCGTCCTCTAAAGATAGACTTGGTTATCCGACCCAGAAGCCTGAACCTCTTTTAGAAAAAGTTATAAAAGCATCGTCAAATAAAGACGACATTGTATTATACGCTTTCTGTGGATGTGGCACATCATTAGCAGTAGCTCAAAAGCTAGGCAGGCATTGGATAGGTATAGACATATCACCAACCGCTATCAAGCTGATAGAGCAAAGACTACAAAAGATCGGCGCCATAAAAGAACAAACCTATACAACCATCAACACGCCAACAACCGTTAATGACTTAAAAGAGTTTAAGCCATTTGAGTTTCAGAACTGGGTAATTGATGAATTAAAAGCAAAACATAGCAAGAAAAAAGTTGGCGATATGGGAATAGACGGATATTTTTCTAAAGATTTGTGGCACGAGGAAGCTGGAATACAGGTAAAACAAAGTGAAAGTGTTGGTAGAAATGTAATAGACAACTTTGAGACCGCCCTAAAAAGAGCAAATTACAAACGAGGCTACATAATAGCATTTAGTTTCAGCAAGGGTGCTTACGAGGAAGTAGCCAGAATTAACGCAGAATTAGAGATAAAGCTAATCAAAGTATCTGATTTATTCTACAAAAAATCACCCATACTATAAAGAATACTTGGCAAGGTTATCAGAGTGATAAAGAAATTGTGAGGTGAAACAATGGCAGTAGATGTTTTGAAAAAGATTAACAGCGAGATAACAAAACTACCCGAATCAAAGCAATTATTAATAGCAAAGATGATAATTGACAGACTTGCCAACAAAGCCAATGATACCAAAAACCCATTAGCAGAGGTTTGGGGTAAGTGGCCCGGCAATGAGTCTATTGATGAAATCTTAAAAGTATTAGAGCAGACGTCAAGAGAAGAAGCATGAGTATTTACGTTTTAGATACAAGTATTCTGGTTGGCTATATCTATGGCTCTGAATATGCGGAATATATAGAAGCAAAATATTCGCTAATGTCGCCATCAAACATCACAGTTGTTTCATCTGTCACAATAGGGGAAATACTATCCTTGGCTACCCAGCTAAATTGGGGTGAAAAGAAAAAGCAAGAGATAGAAAAGCTTATCGAAAACTTCCCTACCGTTGATATAGGTGATAGAAAAATACTTGAGAGATATGCAGAAATAGATGCTTACAGTCAGGGAAAGCATCCCGAAAAGAAATTGCCCAAAGGAATGGGTCCTAGAAATATGGGGAAAAATGATATATGGATAGCCGCAACAAGTTCTATACTTAAAGCAATTTTACTCACGACAGATCACCATTTCGATCATTTAGATAATATATTTTTAAGGGTAATTTACATAGATCAAAATCTGAAAAAAGAAGATGCAATGTCAGAATCATCGGCAAGGTTATAAGGGTGATAAAGAAATTGTGAGGTGAAGCAATGTCAATCAAAGTCGAAACCGCAGTTGAATATGCAGAAAGCCTAAATGAAGATAACGAAGCAATCTTTGATGTGGTATTAAAACAGTTAGATGATGGCAGATGGCACGCTTGGTGCCCTGTTTTGAAAGGATGCCACACTTGGGGGCATACTCAAGCAGAAGCAATGCTCTATATTCAAGACGCTGTTAATCTGTATATTGAGGATTTAATCGCTTGTGGAGAATCAATTCCGGGCGTTTCTGGAGCTTTCGCTGGTAAAGTGGCTGAGCTAAAACCGATAATAAAAGAAAAAGTAGCATGACCAAGAAAGGCTCTCTCCACAATATTAATGCACGCATGTTAGTCAAAGCATTAGAATTCGAAAGTCGATAATCTTAATTCACCCGATGATAATTTATAGTCAGTATTCAAGTATTTAGTTGGTTAGCAAAAAATATACAAGGTAAAATTATGCCTTTTGATAAACGAATTGAACTGATCCGTGAATTTCCAGATCGCTCTATAAAATGGCTTCTGGAGACTCCCGACAACCTGCATGGTCTGCTACTCGTTGTTGCTGATAATTTGGCAGATATGATAGATTATAAACGAATCAAGCTTTTAGACAGAACCTTTATATCCGATGATTTCAGAAAGCTCGAAGCTGATATTGTTTTCAAAGCACCTTTCTTATATGAAGATTGTAGTGTTACAAATGAAGTCATAATTTATATCCTCATAGAGCATCAATCCAGTGTTGATAATGAGATAGCCTTTCGAGTATTATCCTATATGATAAGGATATGGGAATCACAACGAAAAGAATGGTCTAATAGTAATATATCAATAGATCAACGACGTTTCAACACCATTCTTCCAATAGTTTTTTATACAGGCAGTCAACAATGGAGCGAACTTAAAGGTATGAGGCAATTGGTAGACATTCCACCAATGTTGGAAGGACTTATTCCACAGCATGAGATATATTTCCTGAATCTGAAAGCATCATCAACAGATCGGTTAGTAAAGAAAGATAATCCATTTGGTTGGATTTTGACAGTGATGAATAAAGAGAATTCAGATTCTAAAGAATTTGAGAAAGTAGTGTGCGAAGTATCAGAGCATTTACAGGGAATGTCGGAGAGTGAATTAGAAAACTGGACAAAATTGATGCACTTTTTGCTTGCACTAATATATCATCGAAGGGACCGAGAAGAACACGAAAGGCTATTAAAAATTATAGAAGAGACAATACCTGAAAAAACCAGAAAGGAGGATGTCAAAGAAATGGGACAAACAATGGCACAATATTTAATTGAGCAAGGTGAAAAAAAAGGGAAAATTGAAGGAAAGATTGAAGGGAAAAAGGAAGGTCTTGTAGAGGCAGTATCATTAGGATTAGAATTGAAGTTTGGACCAGATGGACTTATATTGATGGAGAAAGTGCAGAAGGTAGAATCACTTGAGCGGCTAGAACTAATCAAGGAAGCCATCAAGATAAACAATAATCTTTCAGATATTGAAAAACTCATATAAATTTGGAAGGGCTATAATAATGGTAGAAATAGATCAAAGTGGACAAAGCGATTTCAAAAGTATCTTTCTAAGACCTTTCAAGGTTACATTTAGAATAACTTTTGACCAGACGATAAAGAGTAAGAAAACTATATTTATGCTGTTGGTGACATTTCTGCCTGTTTTCATGACGCTGTATTACAGGATTGCTCAACCAGAGCATTTTGTTCCGCCGCCTTTAGTCCTTGTTCATATAATGATGTTCTACTTGCTTTTCGTATCAATTCTGGTTGCTTTGTTTTATGGTAATGCCATGATCGGTGATGAGGTAGATAGCAGGACTATCATATACTACTTTACACGCCCTATACCAAAATATACGATTATAATAGGCAAGTTTGTTGCTTATATTGCCAGTGTGTTTCTAATCATTATTCCACCTATGCTGATCAGCTTTCTGATTATCGCAAGCGACAAAGAGATGTCAAGGGATTTTGCTATCACAGTAGATACTTTTGCCAGACAGCTTGGAGTGATCCTGCTTGGATTAATAGTCTATGGATCAATCTTCATGTTTTTTGGGACCAGTCTCAAGCATCCCATAATATCTGGATTGTTGTTAGCTTTTGGGTGGGAAAAGATAATGCTCATTGTTCCGGGGTTGATCAGGAAGTTTTCCGTTGCTCATTATCTGATTTCTGCATTTCCTATTGATCCGTCAATGCGTACCACATTAGACGAAGTTTCCAAAGGTACATCTTCCAGTCCAACTGCGTCAATAATAACAATAGTCATAATTACGATTGTCTTTTTGGGATTATCCATATATACAATCTATAATAAGGAATATAAGTTTGAATGATATGAACCATAGAGAAGCTTTTCGTGCAATGATGAATTTTGAAAGACCTGAATATCTTTGTCAATTCGAGTGGGGATATTGGTGGGAGACGATTGTCCGCTGGCGCAGCGAGGGTTTGCCTCCAGACGCACAACCATGGGATGATTGCGGAATAAGCCATTATTTCCGTCCCCCTATAAATTGCGGCATCCTCCCATCTTTTGAATATAAAGTGCTTGAAGAAGATGAAACAAGCCGTGTCGTCCAGAATGGCGCAGGTATAACCTGTCGTGAAAGTAAGATCGGATCAAGACTTCCGCAGTTTATCAAACATCCTGTATCAAATAAAGATGATTTTGAAGCGATTAAGGAACGTCTCGATCCAAAAACACCGGGACGCTATCCTGATAACTGGGACGAATGGGCGAAAGGCGCTGATGACTTTCCGCATATCCTTTGTCTCGGTGGTGCAGAAAATGGATTCTTTGGCTGGCTTCGTGAATTAATGGGATTGGAAGGGCTTTTGATGGCTTACGTTGAACAACCAGAATTTATCCACGAAATAAGCAGTTACCATGTAACCTACCTTAAAGGTCTGTACGAAAGAGCTTTACGGGACGTGAAATATGATTTTGTTTTTATGTGGGAGGATATGTCCTACAAAAATGGTCCCTTGATTTCGCCTGAGTTTATTCGTACGTTCATGCTTCCATACTACAAAGAAATGGTAGATTTTTATAAGCAGATGGGCGCACAATGGGTGATTGTTGATAGTGATGGAGACGTTTCAAAGTTGATACCTTTATTTATAGAAGTTGGAATAGATGGAATGTTACCTTTTGAGGTGGCGGCTGGTATGGATATTCGAGAGATACGGAAAGCATATCCAAAATTCAGAATACTTGGCGGGATTGACAAACGTGAGATCGCAAAGGGACGAGAAGCTATTGACCGTGAACTTGAGTCCAAACTACCTTTTATGTTCAGTCATGGCGGATACATTCCGGGAATGGATCACCACGTTCATCCAGAAGTTTCTTATGATGATTTCAAGTATTACTTGCAGAGATGCCGTGAGATATATAAAATCACCAGATTACCAAATTGACAAACATAAAGGAGGTAACTATGGTATTGGAAATACAAGAAAAAGATAACACATTTCGAGTGAAATGGCAAGTGAATTCACAAGGATTTTCAACAGACTGGATACCAGACACCCCATCAAACAGGAAATCAGTTCTGGAGTTCCTTCGATTGCTTCGTAATGATAAAGGAAAACGTTTATTTACCTTTCGGGAACTATCACTGCTCTTCGGAGGTAACAGTCGTCAGGTTGCAAGCCAGCATCTGGAAGCCTTTCGTGATTATGGCAAGGTTCGTTGTGGATTCTTCAGTGTATTAAGTGCCAAACGAGAGTTAATATTTTTCCTTTTGATGTGTCTTTTTATCCGACAGTCAGAAAGTGGCAAATCGCCGATTTGTGGTGGAAAATGTCAAGATGGCAGATTTTAAGTCACATGAATGCCTTGCAGTATAGCAATTATACCATTGTCTATGCTACGCTCTGGGAACTCGTATTTATAACATGAGATTTTTTCTATTGACAAATAACTTAAAAAGATCAATAATATAGGCATAATGTTTTATCGCAGGAATATTATTAAGAAAAAGGTATAAAGTAGGGGTAGCTTAATGATTTTCAATCAGTTTTTGCCGAAGTTCATAATCACATCATGTTCTGACCATTATATGTTTTTGCTTACCTTTTCTACTCACCTTTACGAAAACCACAAATTCTGGACTTGATGTCCAGAATATATACAAATTTTTCAGTAGTTGAACAATTTCAAACTGTGTTTGATCAATTACATATAATAAGCCACAGAGGCACAGAATTTGATCAGTTGTTGATCAATTACAAGTGGTTTTTTATATCTTACTTTGTTAAGTGAAAAATTCGTAGAATATAATGCATTTTTTAAAACAAATTACTAAAGCTTTAGTTGCAATTTATTAAAAGTTGTGTTATAATTACACTAAATACTAAGATATTAGTATTTGATAAAAAGATAGCACTATCGTCATTTTTGCGTATAACATTATAAAAAAAATATAATACTTGTTAATGTTTCAAAGACTTCACAACATATAATGCAATTTAGAATAATGATTATTTTGCCTAGCAAAATAATCAGGAGGATAAAATGTTCCGATCAAGTTATAGGCTCTTTGTCCTGATTCTCTTGACGCTATCTGTTCCATGCTTTTCTTATGCTCAAGAGGTTTATATCAATCCTAGTGTTGTAAATACTATTGTGGGTGCATCATTTGATGTAAACGTAATGGTACGAAATGTAAGTAGTCTGTCAGCATTTGAATTCCGTGTCTCATTCAATAAAAGTGTGCTAGAAGCAGTGAGTATATCAAAAGGTTCTCTTTGGAATAATCCGAATTATTTATGGTATGCTGGAGACAATATTACCACAATAGACAACCCATTGGGAATGATTGATTTTACAATAGGTGCGGCATCTTCAGAAACAGACCCCATTGGAATTAATGTGAATAATAATGGTGGTTCTCTTGCCACTATTAACTTCGAAGTACTAGCTAAGGGATCAAGTCAGATTACATTAAACGACGTTACCATAAGTCAGGTCAATGGAAATATCATTAATGCCGGAGTGTTAAATGGATATGTCAACGTCACAAATACTCCACCTGTAGCCAGTGGTCTTGCTATAACACCGATCTCACCAAAGAAGAGCGATGATCTTGTTGGTAGCTATACCTACACTGATGCAGATGGTGACCTACAGATAGCAAGTGAGATAAAGTGGTATAAGAATAACAATGTATTGCCGACATCATACACTACATTGAGAGTTCCATCCATTGCATTGTCTGTTGGAGATAGCTGGTATTTCACAGTCAAACCTTATGATGGAAAGAGTTATGGCATATTACAGAAATCACCATTTAGCAAAATAAATACTCCACCTGTAGCCAGTAATCTCGCTATAACACCGATCTCACCAAAGAAGAGCAATGATCTTTTTGGTAGCTATACCTACGCTGATGCAAATAGTGACCCACAGGGAGCAAGTGAGATAAAGTGGTATAAGAACAGTGTATTGCAGACATCATACACTACATTGAGAGTTCCATCCAGTGCATTGTCTGCTGGAGATAGATGGTATTTCACAGTCAAACCCTATGATGGAAAGGAGTATGGCACATTACGGACGTCATCTGTAGTGAATACTCTCCCTGTAGCCAGTAATCTCGCGATAACACCGATTTTACCAAAGAAGAGCGATGATCTTTTTGGTAGCTATACCTACGCTGATGCAAATAGTGACCCACAGGGAGCAAGTGAGATAAAGTGGTATAAGAACAGTGTATTGCAGACGTCATACACTACAGTGATAGTTCCATCCATTGCATTGTCTGTTGGAGATAACTGGTATTTCACAGTCAAACCCTATGATGGAAAGAACTATGGCGAATTAGAGACGTCATCTACAGTAAATATAAAACAACCACCGGTAGCAGACAATCAGTCTGTAACGACAAATGAAAATACTCCTATTAACATCACCCTAACAGCCAACGATATTGATGGAAATACTCTCACCTATACTGTAGTTACTTCACCAGCTAATGGAATACTGAGCGGTGTGCCTCCGAACCTGACCTATACCCCAAAACCCAACGACAAAGGACCAGATAACATCTCCGATAGCTTTACATTTAGAGCTAGTGCTAGTGGACTTGACAGCAACATAGCAACGGCGAGTATAACAGTAACTCCAGTTACAAGGTCTATAACAATCAATCTAGTGCATGGCTTGAACATTATTTCGTGTCCCGGAGTTCCAGTTATAAGTGATATACCCACACTCACAGATGGCTATAAGAACATACCTTCACACATGGCTTTCGTATATAATCCAGTTACACAAGATAAAGAACAAACAACCACTCTTGAGTTCGGTAAGTGCTATTTCTTTGAGACTACTGCAAGCACCCAACTCACAATAGAATACTATCCACGGTATTCTATGTCATTTCCACTCAAGTATAATTGGAATTTCATAGGTAGCCTGTCATGCAGTGTGCCAACCAACACCCTAACATTAGACCCACCCATACCCATATCGGTCATGCGCTGGGACGCAGCTACTCAGAAATTGGCTACGTCAACAACCACAATAGAGCCGGGCGGAGGATACCCGATACTTGCTACTGCTGATTGCACATTAACAATGAACTGCCCATCAGCGGCGACACCGGGTAACCAGATATTACCGACAAAGCCATCGTGGGAAGGTGTAGTGTCAATCTATAATCAGAAAGATCATGAAGAGCTTATATTCGGTATGCACAAGTCAGCTTCGGATGGCTTTGACATACAGTATGATATGCCTATTCCACCATTTCTTGAGCCTTTTAGTAGCATAAATGCAGGCTGGATTTCTGATGATCCTGTTTTTGACTTACTAAGTGAGTCTTATGTTCGTGATGCCTCAATAGCAGGTTGGGAACTGTCAGTAACACTAACAGAACCGGGAGTGTTAAGTTGGCGTAACCTTCCAAATACATATAGCTTTGAGTTGCTATATGACAATCAGGCATTGGATATGCACGCAGAGCGATCACTTTCATTGCCGATTGGTGAACACAGGCTTAGAATATTATTGAATGATGTACCCAGAAAGACCAGTCTTATGGCGAACTATCCCAACCCATTTAACCCGGAGACATGGATACCCTTTGAGTTATCAAAGAACACGAAGGTAGAGATCATGATATACTCATCAAGTGGACAGCTAGTTCGCAGGTTGGATCTTGGGCATAAGCCAGCAGGTATTTATATAGTGAGGGATAAATCGGCATATTGGGATGGTAAGAACGAAGCAGGAGAGAGCGTTAGTAGTGGAGTATATTTCTATACATTGGTGACGCCTGAATTCTTTCAGACCCGAAAGCTTGTAATCCTCAGATAGGATAATGGTTTAGCAAAAAGTTTCAAAAATCTCTTCTCGACTCAATTAAATCAACCAGTTTACCCATATCTCGTTTTCTCTTAAATAATGGATCTTTGCTATCACTATATACGCTCAGTTTCTCATCAAACGTTGGTTTCGGATTTACATAGATAACACCCAGTGGAAACTTTCCTGTATCTGTCACCTTTTTGAAAGCTTCTGTCCTGTTATGAGGGTCGTAGGTATCATCAAGGTAGTAAGTATTCTCCTTAAACCATCGGAAAGTGTTGATTTTATTATACGTTACACATGGTTGGAAAACATCTACAAGTGCATAACCCCTATGCAGGATCGCCTTTTTCATTATCTCTTTGGTCTGTTCAATATCCCCTGCAAACGCTCTGGCAACAAAAGACGCATCGAGGCTGATAGCAACAGCTAATGGATTAAACGGTTCAGCAAATACGCCCTCCGTCTGAACAGAAGTTTTGAGCTCGTGAGGGCTTGTTGGTGAAGCCTGACCCTTTGTTAGTCCATAGACCATGTTATTGTGTACGATATTTGTTATGTCGGGATTTCTGCGTATAGTATGTATAAAATGATTCCCACCCTCGCCGTACGTGCATCCATCACCACTTTCTGCTATCACGGTAAGATTCGGATTAACAGCCTTTATTGCAGTAGCGGGTGGTAATGATCTTCCGTGAAGTCCGTTGAAAAAATTACATTTATAATAGTGTGGAGCCTTTGCCGCCTGACCAATTCCTGAGACCATCGCCAGTTGCTTTGGGTCTATCTCCAGTTCTGCCAATGCCATTTTTATCGCTGTCAGAATACTATAATTTCCGCACCCGGGGCACCAAGCTATATCTATGTTTTCCATATCGAAGGTCTTTGCATCCATTACTTATCTCCTGAAAAAATAATCATGAATTCTAATCCTTGTTATTTACTAATCTGAAGGACAACCATGCTTCTTGGGGACATATAAACGTTGATTGCATTCCCTTCTACCTTCACGTTTATATCTGCCTCAATCGGCAATTTTATAAGGCTTTTGGCGTCTATCAGATCAGTCATGCAGAATTGCACTTCTACGTTCTCATCATTAAAGTTCTCAATGACAACGTGTTTATCGCCTATCAGGTAAAGCGAAACTTTACTTGGAGCGTCAAACTCAATTCCAAACGGCTTCAGCATTATATTACGCAGATCCAATAATGACGCTCTGCTCATATTTGTGATAGACTTTGGATCACCATTGACTTTTAGTATCTGAACGTTATGATTGCTTAAATCAACCTGCCCCTTTAGCATATCAACGAACCCATCAGTTACCAACAAAGGCTTACTCTCTACTACCATATCGAACAGCTTGGAAATTATATCCCGATCTTCAAAAGCGTGAACGGAAAGAAAAACCGATTCAGCAGGCTTGATCTCAGGAGAAGGCACTAACGGCAAACCTAACATCCCGACGAAATCGAATATATACTGTTCATTATAAGCGTCACTGTTGGGTGGTTTTGGCGCTAGTATACCTTTTATCTGTTTATCTCTGACAACCTCTGCCAATTTGAACAATCTCGGTATCTCAGTTCTCAGTTTCTCGACGTTTGCAGGACCAGTATCAGTGAGAAGTGAGCCATAACAAAACAACAGACATTCTTTTGCATCTGCCAGAACGGTCTGACGTGCCTGCTCAACGTAAGTCACCGGGCTTGTGCCATAAGGGTCAAACCATCCACCACCCGTCTTTTCTCCACCGATAACACCAAGCCAGCGCATTATGTAATACGCCTCATATTGAGCTTTTAGACCCCATTGCTTATTGTCAGGGTCTCTCGTCTCTGTGCCGACCCATATTTTATCGTAGTCCTGAGATTCTCTTACAACCTCGTATCCACGATTGTGGAATTGGTCGTACCATTGAGGATATTTAATTATAATCTTAACATTCGGATTGACTTTTCTTGCGGGAGCGAGTATACGTTCTCTGCTCAATTTAACCATAAGGTCATTACGATACTCAGACCAGCTTTTATCACCTTTGGCTTTGACGCACTCGTCACACTCGCAATCAGTGAACCAGAAATCGTCAATCATTATCTCGTCAAACATTGATGCTGTATATTCAAATATTTTTTGTAAGTTTTCTTGAGTTGGAACGTCAGTGAAACAGCTTATAGGACTCCATCCGGTGCTTTTTTTACCTACAATTGTCGTAGTGACACAACCCGAAACATCAATACCCGCATCCAAAAATGCCTTCTTTACCTTTTCCAAAGCTGATTTTTCTGCGGTATATCCGTCACGGAATGATTCAACGTAAACCCTTGACACTGCTGTTTGCTTGCACCATTCAATGGCTTTATTGAGACCATCATCACTCGATAGCAGATCACGAACGTTCTGTGCAGTAAACAGCGTAGAAAACTTTAATAAATCACGATTCTTATTAGCTAATTCCCATAGATCAACTTTTTCCACATCTGGTCTCCTCAATATAGTTTGTATTTCACCTGATACATTTTCGAGGGGTACAAATACCAGAAAATGCAGTAGAAATAAGTAAATACCAATTTTCATAGAACAAAAATTCTCCTAATTTGAATATACAAAAATTCCTTTGATTACAATCTATCACAAAGAATGGCTAATGTCAACGAGCAATTGATTTACCCATCAATGTTACAAGTTTTTCACTTATAGAAATAAAAATAAAACACGGAGACACAGAGGCACAGAGAGAACTTGGAAAGTATGAAGGATGAGTGATGGAGGATGAAACTATAATATTCGTTTCTTCTTTTTCATCCTTCCGCCTTCATCTTTTTTCTCCGTGCCTCTGTGTCTCCGTGTTTTTTCATGAATTCTGACTATTACTCAACTAACTGAAAAACTCGTATCAATGTTTCAAAGCTTCAATAGCCTTTTCATCTAATTCTATCCCAAGACCTGGTCCTTTAGGAAGCTCAATAAGACCATCTTTCATATTAAAAAGAGGTGGATTCTTTAGGATTTTATTGACAGGCTCCCACATTTGTTCAGGGGTTAGCGGAGGAAATACAAGAGCAACTTCCATAACCCGACAGCTTGGAATTGCAGAAGCAACCTGCAAAGATACGGCAAGGTTAGGTCCGTTAGTACCATGAAGTATACAAGGAGTGTCAAAAGCTTCGGCTAGAATTCCAACCTTTTTGCATGGCAGTATCCCACCGATATTTCCGCAGTCAGGCTGAATTATATCCACCGCACCGTTTACTAGATATTCACGGAATTGTCCGATTTGGTTTCCAAACTCACCACCGGTAATAGGTATCTCTACTTCATCACGCAGGCGACGGTATGACTCGATGTCTTCACGAGCAAATGGCTCCTCAAGCCAAGTAGCGCCAACGGCTTCAAGTCCACGAGCAACCTGAAGTGCTTGATTATAAGTCCATATCCAACCGGGATGTTGTGCTGTCCGATCAATCATTATCTCTGGCTTCGCTTTGCCTTTACATGCCTTAAATACAGTTTCCACCACACGAACATCATCCATAATGTTAGGGCGCCATCCTCGAATTTTGAAGCGAATATGTCCCATTTCATAATAGCGAAGAATTTGCTCTGCCTGTTCCTCAATCTCAAGATGTGACTGATCTGGATTACCGGGCCATACGCAGGTAAGATAGTATGGTATATACTCTTTGGCACTGCCAAGTAATGAGCGAACAGGGAGACCCGAAACTTTGCCAGCAATATCCCACAAAGCATTCTCGACGCCAGAACATCCAGCAAGTGATCCATTTTGAAGATAGTATTCTATATCAAAAGGACTTTTACCCAAAAGTTGAGGTTTAACCTGTTGTTCAATAAGTGTCTGATCCGTTCCTTGAAAACCATATCCAGTGATACCGTCATCAGTTTTTATACGTGTGATACCAAGACCAGTAATACGATAATCATTTGGTTTAGGTTCTGTTAGTTGTATTCCGAATGAATCGATCTGTGTTATTTTCATTTTTAACATGGTATACTAAAAAGCGAAGGGAAAATCACTTTTCAGTATACTTACTCCTTTGTTTATCGGACAAAAATAACCTCCGGTGATCAAATATAGTAATACAAAAATATAACATAAAAAAGTTCACAGATCAATGCTTTGATACTGAACCCAAGCATAAGAATCTTGTCCGCGATCTTTATCAGAGAAAAAACACTAAGCTTGTTTTCAACACCCGTTTAAATCCTATTTACAGAGATGTGATTTCTAATACAAGTTTTTCACTTATTTTCTTAGATTTTTTTTCACCACGGAGAACACGGAGAGAAATTTTTTTCTTATTTTCTCTCCGTGTTCTCCGTGTTCTCCGTGTTCTCCGTGGTTATTTCCTTTTTGTTTCTATAAGTGAAAAACTGGTATTTCCAATGTCTTTTTATGATTTTTTAAGTTCCGTTAGGAGAAATGTAAAAAATTATGAAAATTCACATTTCGCTCCTACAGAGCTTTTGAGTATTTATCGTATTCTACAAACATATCACTTCAGTGACGACTATTAGGATTTTCATGGGTGTTGAAAACAGGCTTAGTGTCTTTGTGGTTATCTCTCCGCGGACGAGAAGTTTATGCTTGGACTTCCAGATTAGATTTAGATATGCAGACTGTTTTCAATTAGTTCCTCACCATTCTTCAAGTTTTCCAGAAGATTATTTGTAAGCTCTACACCGATTTCCTGAAGTGCCAAAAGTAATGCCCCTATAATCGGTTTGAATTTCGGAGAGATGATCTCAGCATAAGGGATAGCAGATTTCACAGACTCGATAAAAGGAGTCATCAGGATTTCTCCAGCATTGAATACACTGCCAGAAGTAGTGACTTGAGTTCTCTCATTATCCATACCCAGTCGCTTTATCACCGAGACAACAGACAGAGCAAGTTCAATACCAGCATCTTTCATTATTTTGATAGCAACTTCGTCACCAGCATAAGCTGTTTGACTGACTAATGGTGCAATGCCTGCTATGTCCTTCGGTGATGCACCATATATTTTCTTCACAACGTCATTGAAATCATTAAGTTCTAAAAGTCTGACTATACCATCTAACAGCGCAGTTTTTGCTCCTCGACCATCATAAGCTTTACATGCGGATATGAGTGCATTATGACCAATGTAATAAGCACTCCCTTCATCACCCAATATGTTACCCCATCCACTAGAGCGATTTTTCTCTCCTGAGCTATTGATCCCGAATGCCATAGTTCCTGTACCAGCGATCACTATAACTCCCGGATCGCAAACCGTAGCACCGGCAAGAGCTATAAAAGCGTCATGTTCAAGTACAACCTTATCAGCAATCGAAAGTCCTGTGAAAGCCGGTAAAATGATATAGCGATCCGTTTCTCTGCCTGCACCGGCTAATCCGATACAGGCAGAACGGACGTCTGAACGTTTTACACCAGCAATTGACATTGCCTGAGTTGACGATCTTTTGATTGCGGCAATGGCTTCGCCCAGACCAACAGTATGATAGTTGGATCCGCTTGATATGCCAGTACCCAATACTTTACCTTGAAGGTCAGCACAAACAGCCAGTGTTTTCGTGCCACCACCATCAATACCTAATATGTAGTCCATAATCAGTAGTCCATTTCTCTGTGTCTCCGTGGTTATTTTCTTATAACATTTAGTTCCTTGATTTTTTTCACCACGGAGAACACAGAGATCACAGAGAGAAATTTTTTTCTTATTTTCTCTCCGTGATCTCTGTGGTTATTTTCTTTTTGTTTTTATAAGTGAAAAACCTATGTAGTTATACAGTTTCGGCTTTGCCTGACTTGCCTGATTTATTCATCGCAAGAGTCAAAGCAAGAGTTTTTATTGCATCACTATAAGGACTGAGAATCTTTGAGCCATCTCCAGATTTGACAGCATCAACGAATACTCTGTCAATAATATGATCTGTCCCTTTTTCGGGCATAGTCGCTGGTGCTGGTTTCACGTCAAGGTTTCCGTAAGTCCATGTAGCCAGAGCATTATCAAATAGTACCTCAATCACGTTGGCATTTGCCCAGTCACCTTCATACGCCCATGTAGTAGTTATTGAGCCGACAGCGCCATTTGCGAACTTCATAGCAACAACGTTCACGTCAGGGCAATCAGTATTTTTCAGCACCCTATTTTCCTGAAAAGCAAAGACTTCTTTTACTTCGCCACCAAAATTTCGCATCATATCAATGGTATGTGTTGCCTGTTCCACAAGTTGTCCACCGGATTTGCCCATCTGTCTTAACCAGAAGCCCGGGTCTCCTATTCCACTATTGCACCAGTATTTTCCCAAAACCATATTGATAGTCTTGCCCTTAAGCAATTCCTTTGTAGCATCTACTGAACCAGAATAACGGAGTTGATAACCGACGCAGGTTATTATTTTGTTCTTCTCCACAGCGTCAAGTACCTTCTCAGCTATATCCATATTGATAGCAACTGGTTTTTCGACAAAGAACGGAAGCCCTTTCTTTATCACGTCAATTTCTGGTTCGCCGTGAGCAAAAACCGGGATACTGATATAAACTGCATCCAAATCTTGTTCTGCAAGCATAACCTTATGATTTATGTAAGGTTTTGAGCCGAATTGATCCGCTGCGCTCTTAGCAGATTCTTCCCTGACGTCACACAAAGCGATGAGTTTAACATCCTCCATGCCGTTGAGCGTACTCATGTGTCCTCTGGCATTGCCACCGCACCCGATAAATCCTATCTTGACCTGATCAGCCATTTTATTCCTCCTGATAAAATATGATTTTTTTTGTCTCTATAAGCAAACGCTTTCCCCATATTAAGTTTATCAATATTATATTACATAGTCAATACGAGTTTTTCAGTTATAGAAATAAAAAGAAATTAAACACGGAGACACAGAGGCACGGAGAGAACTTAGAAATTATGAAGACAGCATAATACGACTGTAATTCGGAAAGGGTACTAAACCAAATTATTTGACATGTCGTCTATAAGGGTATGAACGATATACAAATAATAAAACAAAATCCTAAAAAAGTGCTTGATGCTCTCAAAATTGGCGAAATAGAGAGAATAGAGTTTGCAGTAGAACAAATAACTGATGAGTTCATGATTTATGGCTTACGCGGCAGTTTGATAGATGAATTATCAAATAGCTTTCCTGATCCAAGAAAGGAGTGTGAAATAACTACAAAGCAGATACTATCTGCTAGTATTGCAGGTCATTTTCAGGATATGTATGCTATAAGTCAATCACCTTATGCCCTACATTCACCAACTCTCTTAGCTGAGTTGGGTCTGAATGTAAAAGTATTGTTAGAGGGAGAGGGAATATCAAGAAAAGGAACAAAGGACAACACACCATTCAGCGGTGATGTGATACGCAAAATGCTGAATGATCGTAGTCCTGAAATATATGGAAATAAGAAAGAATATGACTATGTAGAAAGACGCACATCAAGATTCCAGACGGTAGTAACAGCAGTGGTATCCAATGATAAACTGATAGATGGTTTGGATTTAGTAGTGCAAGCACCCAACTTGGTGAAGTCAGAACTGGAGTATCTGAAGATGACCGCCCAAGATAGTTATGAACAGATGTCAGCGTTACAGGAACGTCTTTTGGAATTACTGTATCACCAAAAGCATAAGCTTGAGTATAAAAAGCGAACAGAGATAGCTTTAGAGATGGTTCAGCGTATAGAAGAGGAAGGACTATTTCCGTCTGCAAACTATGCCTTTGATAATGGAGTATTAACGCTA
>Ga0247841_10000850_pt1 | contig 75338 bp, 60 predicted proteins | sample LaCruzMarch2015__2_FD_192410 | JGI IMG/M metagenome (GOLD analysis project Ga0247841, IMG submission 192410) | Freshwater microbial communities from meromictic Lake La Cruz, Castile-La Mancha, Spain - LaCruzMarch2015_18m | ecosystem: Environmental > Aquatic > Freshwater > Lake | place: Spain... | reverse complement strand
TCCGCAAGAACTATTCCGTATGGACTTTTCCTTGGCATACGCAACCTCCTTGGCTGCATTTATGCCATATATTTTATCATGAATCAAGGTATTTTACGTAACCGTAATTATGAATAAGAGTACTTAGGATGATTCGGCGGCCCCTTTTTGAGTGATCATCTCTTCCCGAAAGGCCTTCCGATCTCGGAATACCTCTCGTATGGCGGAGATGGCCTTTACGTGGGCTTCCTTCACTTCCTCCCTTTTTTCTGCGATCGCCGCAAATTGGGCCTGGAGGAAGGCCGACTGCCGTTCCGGAAAGCGCCCGCTGTTTTCCTTCACAAACTGCTCCCAACGGATGCTCAGTCTGCCCATGACCCGGAAACGGTTCAGGGCCTGCCTGAATCGTGCCGCCATCCTCTTGAATTCCTCCGTCTGTTCCCGCAACCTCTCAACCGACTCCCGAATCCTGGGCTTGTCCCGCTGCTGTTTTGCCTCCCGGACCTTTTGCATGGTCTCCCTGATGCCGTCTCCCCTTTCCCGGACCGTGTCGGCGAATTTCCCTGCCCGCACGGCCCCCTGCTCGAAACGGTGTCGGAGCCTCGGAGCCATCCGGGGGAGTTTCCGGGTGAACCCCTGAACCCGCTTTTCCCTCCATGCCTGCCAGTCCCTCACCTCCTTGGAGACCGTCGGGGAGGGGTGAGAGGGTTTCCCCTCGAACCCGATCTCCGTCATCTTCCCCGGCTCCAGGAGCACGGCCGTTTCGTCCGCTTCTACGCTGACCTTCCCCTCATCAACCGCCACGACGGAGGCGGCATCCAGGGAAACGACCGTTTCAAATTCGGTTCCCCTCACCCCCAGGACGGCTGTGGGGGTGTAGATCTCAAAACCGTCTGTTTTTCGGGTGATCTTTTCGATCTTCGACCAGAGATAGCCCATGACAAGCCGCATCACGGGCGGGTCTTCGTCTCCCTCTGAAGACGAGAGCTCGTCGATGGAAACTTGGGCTTCCGCCGCGAGCCGAAACTGCCTGCCCGGCGGAAGGTTGAACCGGACCTCTGCCGCCTTTCCCGTGGAGATCTGGTCCCCGGGGAAAAGGCCAAGCCCTTGTTCGCCCCTTGCCTCCCGACCGTCCGCCCTCAGAATCGTCACCGCACCCCGCGCCAGTTCTATTTTCCCGACAGGGGTTTCCGTTCCATCCGCCGCCCCGGCACCTGAAGGGAGTGCGAAGCATAGAAGCAGGAGCCAGAGAGGAAAAACTTTTGGTTTCATCTGCCCGACCTCCGGGTTTCTTCAACCGATGAGTTGACGGTCTCCTCAGCCCTTCCGGCAGGGCTGAAAGGGTTATTCTCATTGATTGATAAGACCTTTAACGCCCATGCGCGGCGCCGCGATCCGGATCGACGGCGGCTGGTACAAGGGGGTCATGTAATGAAGCGGTACTTCAGCAGCGTCCAGAGGGCGGAAAAACCGTGCCTCCAGGAGATCTTCTTCCCCTCCGCATAGCTTCTGCCGTAGTAGGAGATGGGGATTTCGTAAACGCGCCACCGCTTGTTCTTGCAGATCTTGGCCGTCAGTTCCGGTTCCACGGAAAAATCGTCGGATTCGATACGGATGGTTTCGAGAACCTCCCTCCGGAACATCTTGTAGCATGTTTCCATGTCGGAAAGGGTCGTGTTGTAGAGAAGGTCGGTCAGGAACGTGAGAAATCCGTTTCCCATCCGGTGCCAGAAGAGGTGGACCCGTTGCGGTTTCCCCCCGGAGAGCCGGGAGCCGTACACGACATCGGCCACCCCTTCGCAAATGGGCCGGATCATCTCGATAAATTCATTCGGGTCGTACTCCAGGTCCGCATCCTGGATCGCGACGACCTCCCCGGTGACGTGACCAAATCCGGTCCGCAGGGCCGCCCCCTTGCCTTGGTTCCGGTCGTGAAAGAAGAGCTTCACGCGATCGTCGAGCGTCGCCTGTTCCAGAAGCTCCTTCGTACCGTCCGTGGAGCCGTCGTCGACGATCAGAACCTCCTTGACGAAATCCAGCTTCAGGACCTTTCCGACGATCCGCAGCACCGTTCCCTTTTCATTGTACACGGGGATGACGACGGACAACAGGCACCCTGGTTTCATTTCGGTTTCCCTGCTTTCTTTGGTTTGTTCCCCTGGGTTGATTCCGTTTCCGGCGGAGCGGATAGGGTTCCCGGTTTTCCCCGCGGGGACGGGACAGGCTCCGGGACACCTGCGATCATGAAGCATAAAAAGATCACACTTGGCCACAACTGGAGAAAGAGGCGGTTCAGAGACGTGGCGAGGTGGTAGCCAAGGTCGAGGGGGGTCAGCACATAGACGAAAAAATAGCCGATCAGCATCAGGCCGAGGATGGCGGCCGACCGGGTGAGGCCGGCCCGGTCCCGTTCATCGATCCGGACGCCCGCGAGGAAGAGATAGCCGATCAGCAGCAGGATACTGACCGCGCCGGGATTCAGATGCATCCCCACGCGCACATCGATCAATCCCTGGGTGAAGCTGATCCCGGTGATGAAAAAGGCCTTTACGATTTCCGCATAGCGGCCGAAATCCGTCAATTTGGCGGCAATGGCGGCCGGACCGAACCCCGCCACCAGGTCGTTTGCGGGGGACAACTGCGTCTTGAACCAGATCACCATCAACAGGACCGGCAGGGTCCCGGTTAGAAACCCAAAGGTTCGCCGGGCGGCCTGCATCCATCCAGCCGCATGGACCGTCGCGCCAAAGAGGCTCACGGTCACGGTCACGAGGAAGAGCAGACCCTCGTTTTTCGTCCAGGCGCACAGTCCGGTGGCGAGCCCCGCGAGGATCAGCGCACGATTTTCCGGGGAGCGCTCCGCCAGCAAGAGCAGCACGATGGTTGCCAGCATGAAGAAGGCCAGCGGGATGTCGGCAAACTGTGACGCCCCCATCAGGATGAAAAGAGGGGTCCCCATCAGGACCATCGCGGCGAGATACCCGTGGATTCGACCCCGAAGCAGGGAGAGGGCGGACCACAGAAGTCCGAGCGTCATGAAGGTAAAGAGAAAGGCCATGACGGCGGGAAGGAAGAGGCCTTCGCCGCCCATGTATTGCCAGCCGCGGGCGATGGAGAGCGGCAGGAGCAGCGGGTAGTCCCAGTGGCTCCAGTCCAGGCCGCTTACGAACGCATCCCGCCAGTCGTCGCCGCCCCGGAAGAGAAAGCGGGCATGCATGTTCCAGATGAGCCAGGCGTCCCATCGGCCGTGGGGTTCCTTCATGAAGGCAAAAACGAAGGAGGTCACCGAGGCGATCAGTTCAACGGTGAAAATCCCGGCCAGAAGGATCGGAAAGTATGACCGTTTCCCCTGCTCCGGAAGCTGCCGTTCCTGTCCTGCGGCGTTTCTTCTGAACAGGAAGAAGCAGGGAATCCCGAGGAGCAGGCAGACGCCGAGATCGATGGCGGGGAGGTATCGTGCAAGACCGGTCAGCAGGCAGAAGAAATAGAGGCACGAACTGACGCCGAGGCCGAGACCGCCGCCGGCGAAGAGACGGAACGTGAAACCTGCGGCGCCGCTTTCCCGGGACGGACAGAAAAGGAAGGTCAGCAGGATGCCGCCGGTCAGGGAGAGGAGAAGGGATGCGATCAGAAAAAGGATCAAGGCTTCCGCTCCCTTCGATAGAGGACCAGGCCGTCTCCGAGATCCTTCAGCGGAACCAGGCCGTTCTTCTCCAGGAATCCGGGCGCCGGCGGACCGTCGATGAAATTGCCGACAACGAGCGGGAGATCCGGGCTGTTGAGGACGATCCGCGGGGCAAGGGTGTATTGCGTCAGCACGTACTGGGCGAGAAATTCCACATTGGTGAAGGTTCTTTCCGCAGCGAAGATCCGGTCGTTTTCCACGGTCGTCACATAGCCGACGGCGCCTACGGCGGGCAGCAGCGGCAAAAGCTGGGCGATGCGCGCCTCGTGGATCGTGACCGGGTCTGTTCCCGGCAGGTCGGGGTAGGAGCGAACACCCTGCCAGAGAAGATTCAGCACGGCGTAACCGGTCAGAACCACGAGCAGGATGATCCCGGCCTTCGCGCGGTATGGTGAATGAATGCTTTTCCCCATGGGTGCTACCTGGCCTCCTCTTCCGGAAGCGGATCCTCTTCCGCCAAAGGGAAATCCGTTTGTCTCCTGTCTTCCTCCCCATGGATCAGCCACTCCAGCCTCTCCATCAGTGGGGGGAGGGTTGCCGGATCGAGGGCGGAGATGGCGATGGCGTCATAGCGTCCGCAGAGGGTTGTAAGAAGCGTCCGGTCGGCGACGCGGTCTCGCTTGTTGAAGACCCGGAGGGTCGGTTTGCCGATCAGCTCCAGATCCTGAAGGATCTTTTCGACGGCCGTGATCTGCGCCTCGAAGGCGGGGTTGCCCGCATCGATCACGTGGAGGAGGATGTCCGCATCCTGGAGCTCGTCAAGGGTCGCCCGAAAGGCGGCGACGAGCTCCTTCGGCAGCTCCCGGATGAAGCCGACCGTATCGGTGATCACCGCCTCCGTGTCCCGGGGAAAGCGCAGCCGCGAGCTCTTCGGGTCGAGCGTCGCAAAGAGTCGGTCTTCGGTGAAGACGTCGCTCTTCGTCAGCGCATTCAGGAGCGTCGATTTTCCGGCATTCGTATAACCCACGATGGAGATCACGGGAAGGCCCGCCCGGTCCCGGCGGCTGCGCCGCTGTCCCCTGGCCTTTTCGATATTCTTCAGATCCTTCTCCAGATGATGGATGCGGTCCCGGAGGCGCCGGCGGTCCACCTCCAGCTTGGTTTCGCCGGGGCCGGTGCCGCCGATGCCGCCGGCCAGGCGGGAGAGGCCCGCGTCCTGCTGCGTCAAACGGGGGAGCCGGTATTTGAGCTGGGCGAGCTCCACCTGGATCTTTCCCTCCCGGCTGTGGGCGCGCTTCGCGAAGATGTCGAGGATCACCTGGGTGCGGTCGATCACCTTCAACTCGGTGGAGTCGGCGATCGAGCGGATCTGCGCGGCGGTCAGCTCGTGGTCGAAGATCAGCAGGTTCGCGTCCATCTGCAGCGCCCGGATGACGAGGTCGGAGAGTTTTCCCTTGCCGATCAGGAAGCGGGGGTCCACCTCGGAGCGGTGCTGGATGACCGTGTCGAAGACCTCGACGCCTGCGGTGCGGCAGAGTTCGCGGAGCTCCGTGACGGAAGCCTCGCCGTCGGAGAAGGACCTCGTCTCGACGCGGACGAGGATCGCGCGATCAACGGCCTCCACCTTGCGCGTCGTCTGCCGCTTGGCGAACTCGCCTTCGAGGGCGGCGATGAAGGCGGTGAAATCGAGATCCATCTCCGCGGGACGCCGGGGGTCCGGAAGCAGCCAGTAGCGTCCCTCCGGATTCTCGGGGATCAGGTGGGCGGTGTGGGCAAAGCCCGGGAGGCCATCCTCGCCGGTTTCCACCGCGCAGACGAGATCGAGACGCAAGAGCGCCAGGTCCGTGAGGTCGTCCGTGGTGAGCCCCTCGCCGGACAGATGGGTGTGGATCAGGCGGAGTCCCTTGAAACGGCGGGAGGAGGAGCGGAACCCGTCGAGGCCGGGGATCAGGATGTCGTGGTGGGAGCCCACGATCACATAGGCGACCTCGCCCCGGCGGGTGATCAGAATGCCGATCTGGCGGTTGATCTCGCAGGAGAGCTCCGTGAGCTGACGGGCCAGGTCATGGGTGACGATCCGCTCCGGCGGGACGCGCCGCCGGTAGAGCTGTCCGATCCGTTTGATCTCATCCGGCCCGAGGCCGGTTAGATTGCCGTGAATCTTTTCGATGGTTGCTCCCTAATTTCTACTTGAACTTGTGTGGGTTTACCCGCCTTTCCATCCCGTCAAGGAAGGTCGACCAGGCGTTTGTCCGGAAGGGGGCGACAAGCTTTCTCGTCTCCTGCATCCCGCAGGTCGGGCAGGACGGATTTTCCTCTCCGACTTTCATGACCTGCTCGAAGACGCCTCCGCAGGCCCGGCACTCGTATTCGTAAATCGGCATGACTTGCTCCGCTAAAGTGACCGGCCCCTCCGGTTTCCACGCCGGGAACCTTTGAATTTCTGCCCTTCCTGTCATTGCGAGGCGCACAGCGCCGCGGCAATCTCATCAATACAGTTTATGGGATTGCTTCGCTTCGCTCGCAATGACAAATTACCTTTGGCCTCCTCGCAATGACAAATGTCTCGTTTACCAAAGGTCTCGCTCAGGGAAAAATAAATAGCATGCTTCGGTGCGGGTGGTCAAGGGGGAGGGAATGGGACGGAAAGGGAACCGGTAAAAAAAGCCCCGAGGAGGTGGTGTCCCCGGGGCCGGTTAAGGGTTATGCTGTTTCCGGATCAGACCGCCTTAGAAGCTCAGGGTCAACTGATTCATCAGGAGGTAGTCGTTGCCGATCTCCTTGGTCGCGGAGGCGCCCTTGAAGTAATCGCCGGTCCAGAGGTATCCGGCGCCGATCATGTAGCTGAGGTTGTCGTAGATCTTGTAGGTTGCCTTCACGTCGAATTCCGTTCCCAGTTTGTCGGAAACGGCTTCGGTTACAACACCACCGGCCTTGCTGATCGCCTTCTTGTCGACCGTGGCGTAGGTCAGGGCGGCTTCCACGTTCAACTTCGGCGTCGGATTGAAGCCGGCGAAGGCGTTGAAGAGGATGATGTTGTACTTGCTGCTGGTCACGGGGTTCTGTGAGCTGATGGCAGGGCTTGAAACGACGCTTCCGCCTGACCAGGTGTTCAACGCATCGTTCATCAGGATCAGCGCGGGGGCAAAGTTCGTGCCGCCGCCGCTCTTTGCGGTCGTGTCCTTCGTGTCGTCGGAGAGGTCGTTGCCGGAGCTGTAGGCGCCGAGTCCACCGACATAGGCCGGTCCGATGTTGACCTTCGCCTTCAGGTAGGCGCTATAGGCCTGGAGTTTGACATCCTGGGCCGTCGCCGGCGCCGGTGATTCATACTTTGCTGTCTTGCCGAACCAGTAGGTCGCTTCTCCCTCGAGATAGACCGGGCCGAATGTCGCCTTCACATAGGGAGAAATCTGATTCATATCGGTCCTTACGCCGACCGGCCTGTTGCAGTTGTAAACATAGTACTTGTAGAGAAGACCGGCCTCGATGCCCTTGCCGTTGTAGATTCCGGAGATGGCGTAGGTGTCGTTGTCCGCATCCACTTTATTGATATATGGGGCGATACCGGCTGTGTCGCTCTCATAGACCTTCTCGTAGGTCAGATTCAGGGTCATGGGGCCAAATTTCGTCGCGAATGCGATCCTGGGGCGTGAGTTGGAATAATCGCCGAAGTCGGTTCCCCAGTCATCGACGTTCTGATAGCCGATCTGGAACATGCCGATCCCGGTCAGGAAGGTCACGTAGGCGCGCTCGACTTCGAAGCTCTCCTGGATCCCGCGCTTGGGAGCGAGAGCCGGGGTCACCGGACGGGTGGCTGTCAGATCATCCGTGCCGCCCTTCCAGTTCGTGTTGCCCCACTGTTTCTCCAGGGCATCCGCGCGGACCGTGAAGCTCAGCCCTTCGGCGATCTGGAAGACGGGCTGGAGCCGCGTCCTGGTGTAGAAGTAGGCGTGGGAGTAGGCGGCATCCCCTGACATCACGCCGGGGTTGCTCTCATACACGCCTACCACATAGTACCCGCCGCCGAACTTCACGTCCGCGGCCGATGCGGTCGCGCCGAAGGCCACGATCAGCCCCAGCGACAGTAAAACGACCAAAAATTTCTTCATTTCTTTCCTCCTGTTTTGTCTGTTTTGATCCCCACGGGCATGGGGACCATCCTTAGAAAAAACCGACGCTTTCGCGTCTCCGCTTGCGGCCTGCGCACCGCCGGTCGAGAAACCGGCTTCGCTTAAGGGAACCATACTACATTCCTTAAAAGGCCGACCGAACATCTGCTGAAAGGACACCACCTCCCTTCACAGATATTGGCAGAGAGGCTAACATCGCCCGCGGGCGATGTCAAGCCCCAATCCTTACCCTGGTCCGCAGTGCGGAATGTACCCGCCGGGATAAAGATGTGCCAATGTGGCAACACTTCTGCAATAACCACACCAACAGGCCGACCCTTTGCGGCCGACTTGCCGACATCCGGCGCAGGCCGGAGGGATATTCAATAAACAATAATGATTAACAGTACATTACATGATAATTTCTCATAGATTCCTTTTGGTTTTGACTCTCCGGAGCCTCCGCCGGTCCGCGGCTACGGGGGAATGCCGGGACATAAATTGGCCCGGAAAAACCACCCGGTGTGTCGAAAAAAACACACCGGGTGGTTTCCCCGGGCTGTTCAAACAAAAGCGGATCGCCTTTGCAGTAAGAAAAAAGAGTGAGGCGGAATGAGACCTTTGAATCCGCCCACGAGCGCATTCCCCGCGGCTTGCCGCGGGGTAAGCGAGTAAAAATGATATTGTTTGTTCCTCTTAAGGATCTTCGATTTCTGTTCTTCCTGTCATTGCGAGGGCTACAGCTCGAAGCAATCTCATCAATACAATTTACGGGATTGCTTCGTCGGCCGTTGGCCTCCTCGCAATGACAAACTGGATGTTTAGGTCTCGAAACACCTTGGGCGAGGGGGCGTTTTCATACCCGAAACGGTTCTCTTCCGGGTTCCAAAATATTTCTTGACATCCGGTGCATCTTGAGATAGAGCAGACACAAAATGACATGACCTCTGGTCATATAGTGACCGCCGTTCACGATCAGTGACGTCTCCTCGCGGTCCGAATCTGTACCCTAATTGAAGATACTCCGAAGCGGCAGTTTAGCTTGACCTGATAAGAAACCGGTTGACTTGGGCGGGGGTGCTTCGGGTTCTTCCCCGGAGAGCGGGGTTCCTCCCTACCTTATGGTTGATTGGGGTTGCTTTCTCAAGTATCCTTTTTATCAATACAGTTGAATATCGTAAAAAGTCGATCAAGCGTAAAATAATAACGTAAGCAAATAAAGGGAGGTCACCATGGGAGAAGAGGGCAAGGTACAGTTGAAAGAGGTTTATCCGGTACATGAGAATGTTCGCAAAATCGCCTACATCAAAAGCAGGGAGGAGTACGAGAAACTCTACCGGGAGTTCCAGGCCGACCCGCCGGCCTGGTGGGCCAAACAGGCCGATGAATATCTGACCTTTTTCAAGAAGTGGGACAAGGTCGAGGACTTCAATTTCGATGTCCGCAAGGGGCCGATCTATATCAAGTATTTCGAGGGCGCCAAGCTGAATGTCTCCTACAACTGCCTCGACCGGCAGCTCGAAAAGAGGGGCGACAAGGTGGCGATCCAGTGGGTCGGAAACGAACCGGGCGAGGAGCGGGCCATCACCTACCGCGAGCTCTATCGGGAAGTCTGCAAGTTCGCGAACGTCCTCAAGTCCCACGGGATCAAGAAGGGCGACCGCATCTGCATCTACATGCCGATGGTTCCCGAGGCCGGGGTTGCCATGCTCGCCTGCACGCGGATCGGCGCCGTCCATACCGTCGTTTTCGGCGGGTTCAGCCCCGATGCGCTGGCCGTCCGGATCCAGGATTCGAAGTCGCGGATCCTTGTCGTCTGTGACGGGACCTTCCGCGGTGCCAAGGCGGTGCCCCAGAAGAAGGACGCCGACACGGCGGTGAAGGATTGCCCCTCCATCGAGAAGGTGATCGTGGTGAAAAGGGTCGGCGACAAGGTCAAACTGGACTGGACCCCCGGCCGCGACCTCTGGTGGCATGAAGAGATGGCCAAGGTGGATGATAAGTGCGAACCCGAATGGATGGATGCCGAGGATCCGCTCTTCATCCTCTATACCTCCGGATCGACCGGGCAGCCCAAAGGGGCCCTCCACACGACGGCGGGTTATCTGCTGTATACGGCCTACACGCACAAACTGGCGTTCGATGTGCACGAGAACGACATCTGGTGGTGCACCGCCGACATCGGCTGGGTGACCGGCCACAGCTACGTCCTCTACGGACCGCTCTGCAACGGTTCCACCTCCCTGATGTTCGAGGGGGTTCCCAACTATCCGACCTACAGCCGGTTCTGGCAGATCGTCGAGAAGTACAAGGTGACCCAGTTCTACACCGCGCCTACGGCCATCCGCGCGATCGCCAAGGAGGGCAATCAGTGGGTGGAGGGGGTCGATCTCTCCTCGCTCCGAATCCTGGGCTCCGTCGGCGAGCCGCTGAACCCCGAGGCGTGGCATTGGTACTACAGCGTGATCGGCCGCAATCAGTGCCCGATCGTCGACACTTGGTGGCAGACGGAGACGGGCGGGTTCATGATCCTGCCGCTTCCCGGCGCGATTCCCATCAAGCCGGCGATGGCGACACTCCCCATCATGGGGGTTGTCCCTGTCCTGGTGGATGAGACGACAGGCGTTGAGGTCAAGGAACTGGTCGGCCGCGGCGCCCTCTGCATCAATCGGGCGTGGCCCGGTTTCACCCGGACGATCTACGGGGACCACAAGCGGTTCGAGGAGACCTATTTCGAACCCTTCCCCGGATACTATTTCACCGGCGACGGGGCGCTCCGCGACAGCGACGCCTATTACCGGATCACCGGCCGCATCGATGACGTCATCAATGTCTCCGGCCATCGGATGGGGACTGCGGAAGTGGAAGCGGCCCTGAACTCCCACGAGAAGGTGGCGGAATCCGCCGTGGTCGGCTATCCCCACGAGATCAAGGGGCAGTCGATCTACGCCTACGTCACGCTGAACACGGGCGTGGAGAAATCCGATGCGCTCAAGAAGGAACTCGTCGCGCACGTCCGGAACATCATCGGACCCATCGCCACGCCGGAAAAAATCCAGTGGGCGGACGGTCTTCCCAAGACCCGGAGCGGCAAGATCATGCGGCGCATCCTGAAAAAAGTGGCCGCGAACGATGTCACCGATCTGGGCGACACGAGTACGCTGGCCGATCCGGCTGTCGTTGCGGATCTGGTCAAAAACAGGCTGTAATGTGATGATGTGATTGGGTAATGGGGATAGATTTCAAATCTGTCCCCATTACACCCCATTGCCCATCCTGAAAGGAGGAAAAGGTGAATATCGTTGCATGTGTAAAACAGGTTCCGGATACGGAGGCCCAGATCAAGGTAAAAGCGGACGGTTCGGGGATCGAGGAAGGGGGCATCAAGTGGGTGATGAACCCCTATGACGAATTCGGTGTGGAAGAGGCCCTGCGGCTGAAGGAGAAAAACGGCGGCGATGTGACCATCGTTTCCGTGGGTCCGCAGCGGGCGATGGAGACGATCCGGACGGCGCTTGCAATGGGTGCCGACAAGGGGATCCACATCTGCGATCCGTTGTTCGACGGCGCGGACGCCTTTGCCACCGCCTCGGCCCTGGCCGCGGCGATCAAGGGAATTCCCTATGATATCATCTTCTGCGGCCAGCGGGCTATCGACGACGATTCCGGTCAGGTGGCCGCCATCCTGGCCGAGTTGCTGGGCATCCCCCAGGTCACGGTGGTCACCAAGTTTGAGTTTGCGGGCGCCGCCGTCAAGGTCATCCGTCCCATCGAAGGGGCGCAGCTCCTGATCGAGTGCCCGCTCCCCTGTCTCGTATCGGCCCAGAAGGGGCTCAATGAACCCCGCTATGCGTCCCTTCCCGGGATCATGAAGGCCAAGAAGAAGCCGGTCGATGTGAAGGATGCCGCCGCGCTTGGCGTTACGGTTTCCGCCAACGCGAAGGTTGCCCGATTTGTGCCGCCTCCGGCCAGGGCCGCGGGAAAAATCATCTGCGGCGACGACCCGGCTCTGAAGGCTGCGGAACTGGCCAAACTGCTGAGGGAAGAGGCGAAGGTTATCTAATGCGAGACCGCTTATCATTGGATTCTCGTTGAATGACGGAGGATATGAACATGGCAAAAGGTGTATGGATTGTTGCAGAACAGCGGGACGGCGCCTTCCGCAAGATCAGCTTTGAACTGGCCAGCACGGCCCGGAAGCTGGCGGATCTCCTCGGGGAAGAGGTGTGCGCCGTTCTCTGCGGCTCAGGGATCGAGGGGATTGCCGGGCAATTGGGCAAATTCGGTGTGGACAAGGTCTTTGTGGCGGACCATCCCGCGCTCGAACCCTATACGACGGACGCCCATGCGGAGGCGGTGGCCAAGGTGGTCAAGGAAAACGATCCGGCCATCCTGCTTTTGGGCGCCTCGACCCAGGGAAAGGACCTCTCCGCCCGCCTCGTCGGGAAACTGGCGACTGGCATGGCGACGGACTGCACGGACGTGAAGATCGCCGACGGCAAACTGCTCGCGATCCGGCCGATGTATGCCGGCAAGTGTTTCGGCGAGGTGGTCTTCTCCACCTTCCCGCAGATGGCCTCCCTGCGGCCGAATGTCTTCCCGATGGTGGAGAACGCGAAGGCCGGCGCCGTCGTGAAGTTCGATCCGGCCCTGGATCCGGGCCGGCTCAAGACGAAGGTCCTCGAGGTGCAGAAGGATACGAGCGGCAAGGCGGATCTGACGGAGGCCAATGTCATCGTCTCCGGCGGCCGCGGCATGAAGGGGCCGGAGGGATACGCCATCCTGGAAGAGCTGGCGGCCGTTCTCGGCGCCACCGTGGGCGCGTCCCGCGCGGCGGTGGATGCGGGCTGGAGACCCCAGTCCGATCAGGTCGGACAGACCGGCAAGATCGTCTCTCCGAACCTCTATATCGCCTGCGGCGTCTCCGGCGCCATTCAGCATCTCGCCGGGATGAGCTCCTCGAAATTCATCGTGGCCATCAACAAGGACGCCGAGGCGCCCATCTTCACGAAGGCGGATTACGGAATCGTGGATGACCTCTTCAAGGTTGTTCCCGAATTCACCAAAGAGTGCAAGAAGCTGCTTGCGTGACAAAATAAACAGGGTCAGCGTCCTATGTTGCGATAAGGCGCTGACCCTGTTTTCTCGCGGGAGGGGTTATGGAGCATGAAATCTTTTCGGTAGGCAATGAAGGCAGGCAGGTATACTGGAATGCCGAATCCTTTGGCATCCTTTTCTATCCCCTGGCGGCCCTCTCCATGGCGATCTTCGCCTATGGCCTCTACAGGCGCTGGCAGCTCTGGACCGCCCTCGGCAAGCCCGAGTTGCGCATGGACAACCTCGGCCAGCGGGTCAAGATGCTCCTGACCAACGGGCTTCTGCAGGTCAAGACCTTCCGCGACCTCTACCCGGGGATCATGCACGGGCTCCTCTTCTTCGGCTTCGTGATCCTCACCATCGGGACCGCCCTCATCGCCAATGAAACCTATGTGACCAGCCCGCTCTTTGGATGGGTCTATCTCCGGGGTGTGATCTACCTGGGCTTCTCCTTTCTCATGGACCTCTTCGGATTGTTCGTCCTGATCGGCATTCTGCTGTTGATAGACCGGCGTTACATCCGGAAGCCCGACCGCCTCGGCTACAAGGGCACCCCGGAGAATATCCCCGACGATGCGATTGTCCTGGTGCTGATCCTGGCGATCACCGTTACCGGCTTCCTCGGCGAGGCGTTGCGGATCTATGTGACCCACCCCTCCTGGGAGGTCTGGTCCTTCGCAGGCTGGATCCTGTCCAAGGCCTTCACGGGCGTCGATCCCGACACAGCCCGGGCCCTTCACAGGGTGAACTGGTGGATTCACGCCCTGCTCTCCCTGGGATTCATCGCCTATATCCCCTTCTCCCGGCTGCTGCACATCTTCACGACGCCGGCCAACCACTTCATGGGTTCGCTCAAGCCGGCGGGTTTCATCGAGCCGATCCGCGATTTCGAGAACGCCGAGTCCTTCGGCGTCGGGAATCTGGCGGAGTTCACGAAGAAGCAGATCTTCGATTCCGATGCCTGCACCCGTTGCGGCCGCTGTCAGGACGGCTGTCCGGCCTATCTGTCCGGCAAGCCGCTGTCGCCGAAAAAACTCGTCCAGGACCTGAAGACCTACTGGCTCGAGCAGGCCCCGGCCACCGCCGCCGCCGCGAAGACGGCGGCGGACATCGCACCAGACGCACCGGCAGAGGGCGAAGGGAAGCCCGCAGGGAGAAACCTGCTCTTCAAGACCCTCGACCGGGTCGATGCCGTGGTCGATGCCGTGGTGAAGGGGGCGACGCGGGAAGAGGCGCCGGCGGAAAAGGCGATGGTCGGCGAGGTGGTCGACCTCCACGAGCTGTGGGCCTGCACGAACTGCATGTACTGTATGGAGCACTGTCCCTCGTCGATCGAGCATGTCCCCAAGGTCGTCCAGATGCGCCAGTACAAGGTCCTGACGGAGGCCGATTTCGCTCCCGAACTCCAGCTCACGTACCGCAACATGGAGAACAACTCCAACCCCTGGGGCATCGGTTCCCACCTCCGGGCGGACTGGGCCAAGGACCTGGGGATCAAGACCCTCTCGGAAGACCCCAATGTGGAATACCTCTTCTATGTGGGCTGCTCCGGCTCGTTCGACGACAGGGGGAAGAAGGTCACCCTCGCTTTTGCGAAGATTCTCCAGACGGCCGGTGTGAGTTTCGGCATCCTCGGTACCGAGGAGGGGTGCTGCGGCGACTCCGCCATGCGGGGCGGCAACGAATACCTCTATCAGACGCTGGCCCAGGTGAACATCGAACTCATGAAGGGCTACAACGTCAAGAAGATCATCTGCATTTGTCCCCACGGCTACAACGCCCTGAAAAAGGACTATCCGAATTTCGGAGGCGAGTTCGAGGTCTACCACCACACGGAGATCATCGCCGACCTGATTGACAAGGGGAAGATCGCCTTCAAGAAGCCCGTGGACGGCCTCTTCACCTACCACGACTCCTGCTTCCTTGGCCGTTACAATGAAATCTACGACCAGCCCCGCCGGATCCTCAAGACCATCCCGGGGATGAAACTTACGGAGATGGAGCGGAACCTCGCCAGGAGCTTCTGCTGCGGTGCAGGCGGGGCGAGGATGTGGATGGAGGAGGATATCGGCGAGCGGATCAACAACATGCGGACGGACCAGGCGGCCGCCACCGGCGCCGACACGGTGGCCGTGGGCTGCCCCTTCTGCCTGACCATGTTCTCCGATGGGATCAAGGACCGAAAGAAAGACGGGAGCATGGTCGCCCTCGACATCGCCGAGATCGTCTGGAAGGCGATGGACCTCGAAGAGGAGAAACCGCCGGTCAACGTCTGTGCGGCTCCGGCCTCCTGAGTCCGGACCTTCTTATGCAGGCCTCTTGCACTGTTATTTGTCCTTTTTGTCATTCCGGGCTTGACCCGGAATCCAGTGTGGTTCGATAGTTCTGGATACCGGCTTTCGCCGGTATGACAGCTTGAGGGACTATTTTCGATCCGTCATCCAGGGAAAGCCCCATTCTACCATTCAAGGGGGCTTTTTGTGTGGCAAATTCCTATAATTTGTTTTAAAATACAATAAAGAAAGATACAGAGCGTTTTCCGCGGGAACCTCGGGAGGGGGAAACAGCCCTTTCCATAGCACCGCTTTCTTCGCAAGGGGGGGCGTTGAGGGCGTCGGTATTCTTGGGGCAATTGGGTTTGCAATCAAACAGACCAATCAAAAAAAGAAGGGAGAATGGACGAGAATGGCTGAGACAAAGTATCAGGAAAAGCTATGGCTGAAGTCCTTTGAAAAGGGCGTCCCGGAATTTATCAAGTACGAAGAGATCTGCATGCCGGATGTTCTCGACCGGTCGGCAAAGCAGTTTGCCGATAAACCGGCCCTCCTCTTTCAGGGGACGAGCTTGACCTTCGGGCAGCTCAAGGAGTTGGTGGACCGGTTCGCCGCCTGTCTGGCCGATTTCGGGGTCAAGAAGGGGGACGCGGTGGCGATCCTGCTGCCCAATGTGATCCCCTGCGTCGTCGCCTATTACGCGGTGCTGAAAATCGGCGGGATCATCGTGATGAACAATCCCCTCTACTCGGATCCGGAGCTGGAACACCAGTTCAACGATTCCGGCGCCAAGGTGCTGATCACGCTGGACGTGCTCGCCAAACGGATGATCGCGCTCCGGCCCAAGACGAAGATCAAGCAGATCGTCTACACCTGCATCGGCGACTATCTCCCCGCCGTCAAACGCGTCCTCGGGAAATGGCTGAAAAAGTATCCCTTCGCCGAGGTGGAGCCGGCCCCGGACCTCTACAGTTGGAAGGCGTGCCTCGGCAAATACGCCCCGAATCCGCCGGCCGTCAAGATCGGCTTCGAAGAGGTGGCGATGTACCAGTACACCGGCGGGACGACCGGCGTCTCCAAGGGGGTCATGCTGACCCATGCGAACCTGAGCAAGCAGATCCAGCAGATCGAGGCGTGGTTCCCCGCGTTCAAGAAGGGGGAGGAGATCATGCTCGGCGCGCTCCCCTATTTCCATGTCTTCGGCCTCTCCCTCTCCATGAATCTGTCCATCTACATGGCATGGGCGCAGGTCCTGATCCCCCGTCCCCAGCCGGAGCCGCTCCTGGAAGCGATCGGCCTGTACCGTCCGACCTTCGTGCCGCTGGTTCCGACGATGTACATCGGGATGCTGAACCATCCGAACATCAAGAAGACCGACATGAGCTGCATCAAGGGGGCCTTCTCCGGAAGCGCGCCGCTGCCCGTGGAGGTCATCCATGATTTCGAGAAGATGACCGGGGCGACGATCGTCGAGGGCTTCGGGATGACGGAGACGTCTCCGGCCACCCACATCAACCCCTTTTCCGGCGGCGCCCGGAAGGTGGGGAGCGTTGGGGTTCCGATCTCCGATACCCTCTGCCGGATCGTGGACCTCGAGGACGAGGTTACAGATGTGCCGGCAGGAGAGCGGGGCGAGCTGATCGTCAAGGGGCCGCAGATCATGCTGGGCTACAAAGGCAAGGCCGAAGAGACGGCCAAGACGCTCCGCGACGGCTGGATCTACACGGGCGATATCGCCACGATGGACGAGGACGGCTACTTCTACATCGTCGACCGGAAGAAGGACATGATCATCTCCGGCGGCTTCAACGTCTATCCGCGGGACATCGATGAGGTCTTCTACCTCCATCCGAAGGTGCAGGAGGCCTGTTCCATCGGCATTCCGCATCCGGTCCGGGGCGAGAGCGTGAAGGTTTTCGTCGTGCTCAAGGAGGGCGAGACGGCCACCCAGGAGGAACTGATCGAATACTGCAAGACGCGGCTTGCCACCTACAAGCTTCCGACGGAGATCGAATTCCGCAAGGAGCTTCCCAAGACGAACGTGGGCAAGATCCTCCGGAAACAGCTCCGCGCCGATGAACTGGAGAAACGAAAGAAGAAGTAACGGGAACAGGAAACAGAAAAAAAGGGGGGACAGAGCTGTCCCCCCTTTTTTTACAAGGGGCAACGGCCCCCTGTTGCTACCTCAGACCGATCAGCTTGCGGGCCACGACCACCCGCTGGATCTCGTTCGTCCCCTCGTAAATCTGGCAGATTTTTGCGTCGCGCATGTGGCGCTCCGCCGGGTACTCCTTCATGTAGCCGTTGCCGCCGAAGATCTGGACCCCCTCGAGCGCCGCCCGCATCGCCGCATCGGAGGCGTAGTATTTGGCCATCGCCGCCTCTTTCTCAAAATCGAGGCCGTTGTCCTCGAGCCACGCGGCCCGCAGCAGCATCAGCTCCGCTGCGTCGAGTTCGGTGGCCATGTCGGCGAGCTTGAACTGGATCGCCTGGAAGGTGGCAATCGGCTTTCCGAACTGGATGCGCTCCCGGGCGTATTCGACGGCGTCCTCGAGGGCCGCCCGGCCGATCCCGCAGGCCTGGGCGCCGATGCCGATCCTCCCCGCGTCCAGACCGGAGAGCATCTGCTTGAATCCCTGGCCGGGTTTGCCGAGGAGGTTTTCCGCCGGCACCTCGGCCTCCTCGAAAACCAGTTCCGCCGTTCCGGAGGCGAGGATCCCCATCTTCTCCTCCACCTTTCCGACGCGGAACCCCGGGGTGTTCTTCAGATCGACGATCAGGTTGATGATTGCCCTGTATCCGCGGGCCGGGTCGGTCGTGGCCGCCAGTACGCAGTAACGGGCGATGTTGCCGCTGGTGATGAAGGTCTTTACGCCGTTTACGATGTACCGGTCGCCCTTCAGTTCCGCCCGGCACTTGAGCGCTGCGGCGTCGGAGCCGGCGGAGGATTCCGTGAGCGCATAACATCCCTCCACCTTGCCGCCTGCTACGGGGGCGAGGAACTTCCTTTTCTGCTCTTCCGTGCCGAAGGCCTTGACCGGGTAGCCGTAGAGGCTGTTGTTCACCGAGGTGATCACGCCGCAGCTCGCGCAGGCCTTGGAGATCTCGATCAGGGCCATGACGTAGGTCACGTTGTCCATTCCGGCGCCGTCGTATTCCGTCGGCACGGCGACCCCCATGAGCCCCATCTCGCCCAACTGCCGGCAGATCTCCTCCGGGTGCCGGTGCGTCCGGTCCAGTTCCGCTGCGATCGGTTTGATTTGCGCCTCTGCAAATTTCCGGACCATCTCCCGGACCATCTTCTGTTCATCCGTGGGTGCAAAATTCATCGGGAACCTCCTTCACATGAATTAAAATCCAATGGGGTGAATACCGTTCCTGCCTGATGTACCCGTCTGATATCCGCGGACAAAATGTTGCTCCCCCCGCAGACGGGGAGGGTGCGGCTCGAAATGACAACATGGTAAGGCTTCGATTGAAACGCTACGTCAAGAAAATGGTCGCCCGGGTGGCCCGAACGGCCAGTCCCGGGCAAAGCGGCATCTTGTCTACCGTCCGGTGAAGATCGGTTTTCTCTTCTCCAAAAAGGCCTTCATTCCCTCCTTCTGATCGTCCGTGCTGAAGCACTGGGCGCAGCATTCCACCTCGATCCGGCAGGCGTTGTCGAGCGCCAGGTCGTAGCCGAAGTTGATGCTGTGCTTGGCCATCTTGACCGCAAACCCCGGCATTGCCGCGAGCTTCCGGGCGAACTTCTGCGTTTCCGGGAGCAGCTCCTCCGGGGGGAAGACGCGGTTCACGAGGCCGATCTCATAGGCACGCTGCGCGTTGATCTGCGCACCGCCGAGGATCAACTCCTTCGCCCGGCCCATGCCGATAATTCGGGGGAGGCGCTGGGTGCCGCCCCAGCCGGGGATGAGCCCGATCAGGATTTCGGGCTGGCCGAAAAACGCCTTTTCGGAGGCGAAGCGGATATCGCAGGCAAGCGAGATCTCGGTCCCGCCGCCCAGCGCAAAACCGTTCACTGCGGCGATGACGGGCTTCGGCATGATCTCCATCACGCGGAGGGTTTCGTGGCCCATCTCCATGAAGGCCAGCGCCTCCTGCGGACGCAGGTTCTGCATCTGGGCGATGTCGGCGCCGGCTACGAAGGCCCGGTCCCCCGCGCCGGTCAGGACGAGAACCTTGATCGTTTCGTCCGTCTTGCAGACGTTCACCGCGGCGAGGAGCTCGGCCATCGTCTCGGAATTCATCGCATTGAGCGCCTTGGGCCGGTTGAAGGTCAGCGTCGCCACGCCTTCCTCGACCGTAAAGAGAATATTCTGGTAGTCCATAATCTTGCTCCTTTTTATTGTTCTACACCCGTTCGAGGACGATCGCCATCCCCTGCCCGCCGCCGATGCAGAGCGTTGCAAGCCCCAGGTTGAGATTCCGTTTCCGGAGCTGCACGGCGAGGCTGTAAGTGATCCGGGCGCCGGTGCAGCCGACCGGGTGGCCGATGGAGATACCGCTCCCGTTCAGGTTGCATTTGTCGAGGCCGATCTTAAGCTCCCGCATGCAGGCGATCGCCTGGCAGGCGAAGGCCTCGTTGAGTTCAATCAGGTCGATGTCCTTGATGGTGAGTCCCAATTGTCCGAGAACCTTCCTCGTTGCGGGAATCGGTCCGAGCCCCATATAGGCCGGATCAACGCCCCCCGAGGCGTAGCCCTTGATCCGGGCGAGCGGTTTGAGGCCAAGTTCCTTCGCCCTGTCCGCGGCCATGACGACGACTGCGGCCGCCCCGTCATTGATCCCGGAGGCGTTGCCGGCGGTGACCGTGCCGCCCTCCTTTTTGAAGGCCGGCGCGAGTTTTGCCATCTTCTCAAGCGAAGTGTCCATCGGCCGTTCGTCCGTCCGGAAGGCGAGGGGATCTCCCTTCTTCTGCGGGATCGGCACCGGTATGATCTCGTCGTCGACAGCGCCGCTCACGATGGCGGCGCGGGCTCGCTGGTGGCTGAGCAGCGCCAGCTCATCCTGCTCTCCGCGGGTGATCCCGTAGCGGGCGGCGATGTTCTCGGCCGTGAACCCCATGTGGTAGCCGTTAAAGATCTCGTAGAGGCCGTCGTAGACGACCAGGTCCGTGATTTTGCCGTATGGCGAGCTCATCCGGTACCCCCAGCGGGCGTCGGGGAGGGCGAAGGGGACGTTCGACATGTTTTCCATCCCTCCTGCCACGACGGCCTCCGCGTCCCCGGCCTTGATGGCCTGGGCGGCGAGCGCGATCGCCTTCATTCCGGAGGCGCAGACCTTGTTGACGGTGATCGCGTTGGTCTCCTCGGGCAGGCCCGCAAAGATACCGGCCTGGCGGCCCGGATTCTGTCCCAGCCCCGCCTGGAGAACGTTTCCGATGATGCATTCGTCGAAATAGACGGGCGTGGCCGTATCGGGATAATCGTAATGCTTTTTCTGGATCTCCGTCTTGTCCATGTCCCGGAAAACGTCCGGACGGCAGGCGCGGACGGCGGCGCTCACCTCCGGCCGGAGACCGGCCCTGCGGATCGCCTCCCGGATGACCAGCGCGCCCAGATCGACGGCTCCGATTCCCTTCAGCGATCCGCCGAAACTGCCGACGGCGGTCCTCGCCCCGCTTACGATCACAACATCTCTCATCTGACTCCGTCTCCCTTCCAATAGTTACACCCGGATCAACATTGCGTCGCCCTGGGCGGCGCCGGAGCAGATGCCGCAGACGCCCAGGCCCCCGCCCCGCCGCCTGAGTTCATAGGCGAGGGTCATCAGGATCCTCGCCCCGGTTGCCCCGATCGGGTGGCCGTAGGCGATGGCGCTCCCGTTGATATTGACCTTCGCGAACATCTCCTCCTTTGTCATCCCGAGGATCGACCGGGCGCTGACGAGGACGACTGCGGCAAAGGCCTCGTTGATCTCGACCAGGTCGATCCCGCCTATGGTCAGGTCGTTCTGCTCGAGGATCTTCCGAATGGCGAGGCCGGGCACCGTCGCGATGTCCTTCGGCGGCTGCGAAACCTCGGCGTAGTCGAGGATCGTGCACAGGGGCGTGATCTTAAGCTCCGCGGCCCGCTCGGCGCTCATCAGGAGGCAGACATCACCCCCGTCGTTCACCCCGGGGGCGTTGCCGGCGGTGACGCTTCCCGGCGCACCCGTGACCGTGCTCTTGTGGCCGAAGACCGGCGGCAGCTTGGCGAGACCCTCGATCGTTGTCTCCGGCCGGGGACCCTCATCCTGGCTCAGGATGGCGGTTTTTTTTCCTTCCCGGATCTCGACGGGGAAGATCTCGTCATCGAGCCGGCCGGCCTTCATCGCCTCACAGGCGGCCAGTTGGGAATGGAGGGCCCACTCGTCCTGGTCGGCCCGGCTGAAACCGAACTCGTCCGCCACTTCCGAGCCGTGGAGGGCCATGTGACGGTTGTAGAAGGCGCACCAGAGTCCGTCGTTGACCATCAGGTCCAGGGCGGGGCGGGAGGGAAGGCCCATCTTGGCCCCCCAGCGCATCTCCGGCAGACCGAAAGGGGCGTTGGTCATGCTCTCCTGGCCGCCGGCGATGCAGATGTCGGCCCTCCCAAGCTGGATCATCTGGACCGCAAGGTCGACCGTCTTGATCCCGGAGGAGCAGACCTTGTTTATGGTGATGCTGGGCACCGATTCGGGAAGACCTGCCAGGATCGTCGCCTGGCGGCTGGGAACCTGGCCGCAGCCCGCGGGCACGACCTGTCCCATGAAGACGTAATCCACATCCGCTGGCTTGACCTTGCCGCCCGTGCGGCGGAGGACCTCCTGGATCGCCAGGGCGCCGAGTTCCGGGGCCGTGAACCCCTTCAGCGCCCCGCCGAAGCGGCCGTATGGCGTCCGGCATGCCTCGACCATGACCACTTGCCGGAGGCCGGGCGCGGCTTTTTTCTTCCGCCCCGTGGCGGTAAAATCGGGTTTTCTCTCGCCGTACCCTGCAACAGGGGCCTTGGCGTATTTTTCAGACATCTTCTGCTCCAGTTTCTGAGGTATCTTTTCCATGCTTACTCTCCAATCTCTGCAACGAATTCGATTTCACGCGGCACCTTGTAGGAGGAGAGATAGGTCCGGCAGTGCCGGAGCAGCTCCCGCTCCTCGATCTCCGCGCCGGGTTTCTTGACAACAAAAGCCTTGACGATCTCCCCCCGCAGGAGATCCTCCTTGCCGACGATACGGGCCGCCTGCACGGCCGGATGGAGGCCGAGGACGATTTCGATCTCCCGGGGATAGACGTTGAAGCCGCTGGTGATGATCATCCGCTTCTTCCGGCCGGTGAGGAAGATGTAGCCGTCCCCGTCCATCCGGCCGAGGTCGCTCGTGTAGAGCCACCCTTCCTTGATCACCTGGGCGGTCGCCTCCTCGTCCTTGTAGTATCCCTTCATGATGTTTTCGCCCTTGAGGATGAGTTCACCGACGCTCCCCCTGGGGAGCTCCCGCCCCTCCCCGTCGACAATTTTCGCCGCGACGCCGGGGATGGGTATCCCTATGGAACCGGGCTTTTGCGGCATGTTCAAGCGGCTGAACGAGGCGACGGGCGACGCCTCGGTGAGGCCGTAGCCCTCCATAATCTTGACGTTGAATTTCTGTTCGAACACCGGGATGAACTCCACAGGCATGGCCGACCCGCCGGTGATGCAGACCTTCAGGGAATCGACCCGGTATTTGTCCGCCCCCTCGTGGAAGAACATGCCGAGGAAGAGCCGGGGAACGGCGGCGATATAGGTTACCCTTTCCTTTTCGATCGCCCCGAAGATCCCGTCAAGGGTGAAACGCTCCATCAGGACAACCCCGGCGCCGATCCGGAGGGCAGCCAGCATGTTGGCCACGGCCCCGAAGGAATGAAAGAAGGGGATGACGGCGAGCCCGATGTCCCCCTCACCCAGATGACAGATTGTTCGGATCAGGAGGGATTGGGTGAGGAGGTTATGATGGGTCAGGACGGCGCCCAGCGGTTTTCCCGTCAGCCCCGCCGTGTAGATCATGGCGGCGGGATCGCCGTCTTCGAGCTCCGGGATCTCTGTCGTGAAGGGACCCTTGGCAACGATTTGCGAGAAGGGAGAATCCTCTTCCGGTCCTTTGGTCGTGATGAGGAGGCGGCAGAGGGGAAGTTCCTCCCGAATCTCTTCGAACCGCTTCGCGAGCGAATCCTGCATGATCAGGCAACGCGTATCACTGTTCCCCAACAGGTGTCTCAGCTCATACGGTGTGGACTGGACGTTCAGCGTCACGGCGACGCCGCCCACCTTCTGGATTCCGAAATAGGCGATGATGAACTCCGGGCAGTTGGGGAGCATCAGCGCCACCTTGTCCCCCTTGCCGAGGCCCTCCGACCGCAGGTGATTCGCCAGGGCGCACGCAGCCCGCTCCAGTTCCCGATAGGTGATTCTGTGTCCGCCGTGGATCACGGCCACCCTTTCCGCATATTCCTCGGCGCTTTCCGCCAGCATCTCTCCCAGATTCATGACCTGTTTTCAACCCCTGGATTTTTCGCTCCTGCTTAGCACAGGAGGCGAAAAAATTTCAACAGAATAAAGACGGTCCGGATGATTTAAATGGTTGCAGCCATGATTTTTTCTGTTTTTCCCCTTGATAGAACTTTGCCTTTTCTTTATAATGTCCATGCCTCGTAAAACCGCCCATCCGGGCGCGGAACCGTTGTGAAGACTTCAGGCGTTCCCTGAAATTCGAGACCAGATCCGCCGGTGTGAAATGTTTTCGTCTTCAAGAATGGACCATTCAATCAAGGAGGGAAGGTATGAAGAAGACCGTTTTTGCGTTGCTGCTCGTGTTGTTGTGGACCGTTTCCACGGCCGTCGCGGCCGAACTCAAGGTCGGAGACAAGGCGTCGGACTTCAAACTGAAGGATTCGACCGGGAAGGAATACTCCCTGGATCACCCGCAATTCAAGGGCAAGGTTCTGTACATCGCCTACGTGGATCCCGATGAGAAGGACACGAACAACCATGTGGAGGACGCGCTGAAAAAGGAGCGGGATTCGGGCGGTCTGGACAAGACACGGTACGAAGGTTTCGGAATCGTCAATCTCAAGGCAAGCATGATGCCCAATTTCCTGATCAAGTCGGCCATCAAGAGCAAACAGGAGAAGACGGGCGCCATCATTATTCTGGACCTTGATTACACCATCCTGAACCAATGGGGTGTCAAGAACGACTCCTCCGACGTGGTCGTCCTGGACAAGGAGCGGATCTGCCGGTACGTCTACAACGGCAAGCTGCCGCAGGAAGAGCTTGTCAAGATGATCCAGATCATCAAGGAGTACCAGGTCAAGTGACCGATTCGCTTTAAAATCGCGTCGGGTTGTATCCCCCGCAGCTTGTTGCGAGTCGGACCACGGAGCCCTCAGATGAATACCCCGCTGCTTGTGGCGGCGATGGTTTATTCCTGAATTTTGCAGGCAGGCGCGCGGCGCGTCCGCCTGCTTTTTTTCTTCCGGATCCGTCAATCCTGACGCCGGGCCAGGGCGACAACACTGTTGCCGGAGAAGAGCCGCGCGACGGGGCGGGAAAAAAAGTTGATGATGGGGATTGCGTCGAGCTTCTCTTTCACGTATTCCGACAGATAATCCTTCGTGCGGATTGTCCGGAAGCCGTAGTGGGCGAGAAGTGCCGTCAGTGTATCCGGTGTGAAGTGGTAGAGGTGGAAGGGTAGCTGCCATCCATTCCAACTTTCCCATCTCATGCGGGCATCGGTGCCTGTGTAATTTGGAACATCCACGACGATCAGGCCGTCCTTCTTCAGCCACCTTCGGGCTCTTTTCAGGTAGATTCCCGGGTCCGGGGTGTGTTCCAAAAAATGCCACATCGTGGCGATATCGATTGTGCCGTCGGGAATGTCGATATGCTCGATGGGGCCGGTGCGAACGGTGATTCCCAGTTCGTTTCGGACGTAGGAGGCGGAATCCTCCGAGATGTCGATTCCCGAAACGTCGTAGCCGACTTCGCGACAGGCTAGCAGAAAATAACCCATACCGCAGCCGATATCGAGGAGATGGCCCCGTTTTTTCTTTCCACGGAAGAAACGTATTCGGTGGCCCTCCGAGGCGATCCGCCGTTTCATATCGGGAGAACCAACCTTCAGGCCGCTGTCGTATTGGTCGAGGAAATAGTCAGCGGTGTAGAGGCGGGCGAGTTCTTCCGCCTCCGGTCGCGGATCGAGAACGCCGAGGCCGCAGGAGGCGCATCGGTGGACCCGCCAGGGACCCTGCCCGATCAGCGGCAGGCGGCTTGTGGCACCACAGAGGATGCATTCATTTTTTACCCGTTCCACGGCTTCTGCTCCTCTCTTCCTCCGCCATCGAGCGTGTAATCATCTGAATTGTTTCATAGCGGGCCAGCTTCGCCCGAACCTTCTCCTTGTCAGAACTGAACGAGAGGGCCAGACGCAGGATCGCCAGGCGGCAGGCGGCCCTGATCCATTCCGATCGCAAAATCCGACGGATGGTCTCCGGGCGGTAGTGCTTGCGGTAGAAGAGGTTTTCCGCCCGGATCTTTCTTTCCCACATTACGACGGCGCTGTTGGACGCCTCGCTTTGTCCCCCATGATGAACGACGATCGCGCCTTCAATGAAACCGATCTCCCGACCCGCCTTCCGGATGCGAAGACAGAGGTCCTGCTCCTCGCCGTAGAGAAAAAAGGTCTCGTCAAAGCCCTGGAGTTTCATGATCAGCTCCGTTTGAGCGATCATTGCCGCCCCGAGGACCCAGGCAATCCCGCCGGGGAGGCTGCCGAGTTCTCCCCGGCTGTGCTTCTGCCCGGGGTAGCAGCAGTTAACGGACTCTTCATGGGTACCGTCGGGGTTGACGATCCGGGCGCCTGCCAGGCCGATCCGTGGGTGAGCATCCATGAAGGAAACGGCCCGGTCAAAGGCGTCTGGTCTGACCTGTGTATCCGGGTTGAGGAAGAAAAGATAACGTCCCCGGCAGAGGGGAAGCGCTTGGTTGTTGGCGGCGGAGAAGCCCCTGTTTTTCGGATTGGCGATGAGGCGGATGGAGGGGAACCTGGCTTGGATGATCTCGGCGCTGCTGTCGGTAGAGGCGTTGTCCACGACGAACACCTCCCGCTCTGGTCCGTCGGCGGCCATGACGGAGTGCAGGCAGTCGCAGGTGAGCGCAGCCGTATTGTAGGAGACAATGATCAGGGAAAGATCCATCACGTCCCTTCCCCCTCGGATCGCCGCCGCAGGAGTTCCTCGTAGATCACCGCGACACTCGCGGCCGCCTCATCCCAGGTATGGTTCAGGGCCGTTTCCCTGGCTGCCCGTCCCATCCGTTCCCGGGTCTCTTCCGGAAGCATCAGGCCGAGCTTTTCGGAGATCTCCTCCGGGCCGGCCGTGACCGGGATGACGCAGCCGTTCACCCCTTCCCGGATGAGGTCGCTGGCCCCCACGCGGTCGCTGACGAGGACCGGTAGCGAGGCGGCCATCGCCTCGAGGACGACCATCCCGAATGTGTCGAACCGGGAGGGCATCGCGTAGAGATCGGAGGCCAGATAGATCGTCTTGAGCCTTTCGGACGGGATGACGCCGGCGAAGGCGACCCGCTCGCCGATCCCCAGTGATGTTGCCAGTACCCTGTATTTCCGGATGTTTCCCTTTCCAACGACGAGGAGGCGAACTACAGGCGCCGACGGCCTTTTCGCGAGCATGGCCAGGGCCTTCGTTAGGACGTCGAGACCCTTGAGCTCGAAATTCATCGACACGAAGAGGATGATCTTCTCGCCGGGGGCGAAGCCGAATTGCATGGCGATCTGCTCGCGGCACGAGGGGCGATCCATCTCCTCGCACCGCCCGGGATCGATACCGGGATGGATGACGCGGACCCGCTCCGGTGTGATGGGATACTCCCGAAGGAAAATATCCCGCGCCAGACCGGAGACGGGGAGGAAAAGCCGGCAGCCGGGGTCGCGGACCAGAGCGTCCTCCACGCGAGCCGTGGCCCGGTCGAAAAGGCTCGGCCTTTTCCGCCGCACCTCCCGGATCCAGTAGCGGTGGGGGACGCCGTGCATCGTAAAGAGGTCGGCGCGAAAGATCCGGTCGTGGGCGTGAATGAGGTCGATCCCGGCGGCGCGGATCCGCCGGCTGGCGAAGAATGCGAAGCTCGGGGTCGTGAGGAATTTTGGAAAGGTGATGATCGGAACCTTGTGAAAGGTGATACGGTCGGAGTGGGCGATCCAGCGGTTGGCGAAGACGTGGAACTCGAAGCGTGGATCGCGGGACAGCCTCTCCGTGAGTTCCGCTGTAAAATGCTCCGCACCCCCGACGAGGCCGTATTTCGGGATCACCACGGCGATTCTAAAGACGCGTTTGACCATCTGGGTCACCGCACCTTGAAGAGGATGATCTTCCCCGTGTCCCGATGATGCCACGAGCCGAGCGGGATGAAGTCCCGCTCGTAGGGCGAGGCGAGAAAATCGAAGCGCTCGGCCGGCCAGTTTTTTTCCTCCCAGACAAGGTACTGTATCCCTCTCGATTTCACAAATTCAAGAAACTGGCCGTAGTCGTTTCCGATCAGTTTCCTGTATTCGTGGTAGTCATCGGTGCAGGGGGCGCCGGGGAAGTTCAGGTTGGCATAAAACCATATCCAGCGCTGAGAGCCGCCAACCGTCAGGATCTCGATTCTTTTTGCATTTCCCTCCCAGCGTGCAATGGCTTCCCCCACCGTCTTGAAGATGATTTTGTCCTCCCCCCGCGGTTTCAAGCTTTTCGGCAGGCCGAAGGCCACTATCAATAAGCAGATCAGCATCAGCGCCCCGCCTCTTTTCATCGTGAATTTTGATTGCAGCAGCAAGATGAACCGCTCCAACCCAAAACCCAGAAAGATGAAGGATGGGAAAAGGGCGAGGGAGAGCCATCGGTTTTCCATCAGCCAATGGACGAACAGAGAGCAGTAGAGCAACAGAAAAGCGGCGGGCACGAGCAGGCAAAAATAGAGCACACGCACATCGCCTCTGATCCGCTGCCCCATGGCTCCCAGTCCCATAAGGTAGAGGAGAAAAAAGGGATAATAGTAGGCCTCCAGGATATTTTGAAGAATGACGCCCAGTCCGACAAACCAGAGGATATCCCGAGTCTTATCGAAGAATTCCGTCGGAATTCCCGCTGTCGGATGGCTGGCCAGTTCCGCGAGCTGAGTCCTGATCTCGTGATACTGAGAAAGGAAAGCGGACGCCCTCTGGGGCATGTCCGCGAGGCGGTACCAGTTGACCCGCTCCGGATGAAGCAGCAACTGACTGCCGATGGCGGCGAAAAGAATGACGGCCGTCGGCAGTAGAAAGACAGCCGCCCTCCGCAACCGTTTTTCTTCCCGGTCCATCAGGAGGTAGATCGGTGAGCAAGCAATGAAGACGAAAAATTCGATCCGGGTCCACGCGGCGATAATGAAGGAGATGCTGCTCAGCATCAGATAGAGGTTGCTTTGCTTTTTGTCTTTGGTAAAGAGGTAAAGGCCGAGCGTCAGAAAAAACCAGGCGGTGGAATCTCTAACGATGTCGACGCTACCGTCAATCAGCGTCGGATTAAGAGCGTAAACCAATGCAATAACTGCCGAAATATCCTTGTCGAATAAGCGTCGGGCAAGCAGATAGAGCGGTACGAGGGTAATCGTTCCAAAGAAGAGGGAAACGAACGTGCCGGCGGCGACCCAATCGCCCAGGATCGGATAAGCGGCGGCAATGCACAGCGTCGTAACGGTCGGAAACTGGACCGAGCTGCAGGTGTTGACGGAATCCCAGAGGCCGTAATAGAGGGCCCTTGCCTGGTTGATATAGACGGCACCGTCCGAATTGATCACACCCGTATTCTGCCAGGCGAACAGGCGAAGCACCAAGCCGAGGGTGAAGATCAGGAGAATCAGGATAATATGGCTGTTCGATGATCCCGAAGGATGTTCTGGAAACAATAAATCCTGTCTGCCGACCGATGGCATCAAACATCTCCTTATTCTTGATGTGGTTGTCTATCATAAAAGATGAACGCACGCAATGATCCGCGTCTCCGTAATCCACCACCTGAAAAATTCGTAACGAAACAATGGGGAAAATCCTTTCCTTGTCAAGCCGTCATGTAGTATAAAGCCGTAATAATGAAAGATAGTCTGAACGTTCAAAATATTGAAAATATTCTATTGATTCAGCTCGGTGACATCGGAGATGTGGTTCTTTCGATACCTTCCATCAGAGCTTTACGCGAGCATTTCCCCTCTGCCCGGCTGATGGTTGCTGTCCGGGAAAAGGCCAAAGAATTGATTGAAGACTGTCGCTGGGTTACCGGTGTGATCCCAATCAATCAAAACAAAAGAGGGCTTATTCAGGAAATATCGTATCAGATCGATTTTTTTTCACGCTTAAGAAATTATACGATTGATTTGGCAATTGATTTAAGAACGGGAGATCGCGGAGCGATCTTGGCTTTTCTTTCAGGTGCATCTCAACGGGTCGGATTTTATGCCCATGACGGGAAACTTTGGCGGAACCGGGTATTTACCCATCTGCAAAGAATGGATTATCCTCTCGGGCAATATGTGGCGGAGTATTACTCGAGCCTCATGGCTGCTTATCATATCAAAACGGACAATATACTGCCGGAACTTGAAATCTCTGAGAAAAAACTTAAAGACGTTCAACAACTTTTTAGAGATGAGCATGTTCCGACAGACCGAGCGGTTGTTGCCATACAGCCTTTCTCTTTATGGCAATATAAGGAGTGGGGAATCACGAATTATATTCAATTGATTGATCGTATAACCTCAGAATATCACCTCCCGGTGATGATTACAGGATCGCCGGATGAAAGGGTACGGGCACAGAGCATCTCAACCCGTTTCGGGAAAAACGTATTCAATCTGGCCGGAAAGACAACCATCGGCATGTTTGCGGCGGTCCTTAAAGTATGCAAACTCTTTATCGGGGTAGATAGTGCGGGGATCCATATCGCCGCGGCCGTTGGGACGCCGACCGTCAGCATTTTCGGTCCATCTTCGCCTGCCTCATGGGCTCCGAGAGGCCCGCAACATGCGGTGGCTTGCAAACCGTTTCCCTGTGTACCGTGCAGGATGAAAGGCTGTGAAGGAAAAGAAAAGAGTCGGTGTTTGGATGAATTAAGCGTGGATGAAGTCATGTTTGTGGTGAATACCCAGATGGAGAAGATACTGGCGTACAACAATGATATTCGTGTTGGATGATTCTGGAAACGAAGGTGGTCCATGACGATTTGCGGCTTCAGCTTTGGTAAAGATCTTGTCCGATTGAATTATCCGGTGGTGGAATCGGTGCGCTCGGCACTGTCGATATGTGATCGATTTGTATTTGTTGTCGGCCGGTCCGACGACGGTACGCGTGAGTTGATTGCCTCCATTGACCCGAAGATCGAGATCGTCGACAGTGATTGGCCCGATGTGAAGGTAGACGGCACGGTGCTCAGTATCGAGGCCAACAAGGCAATGGATTTGGCGGAAAACACGGATTGTGACTGGGGCTTGTATATTCAGGCGGATGAAGTCATCCACGAGGATGATCGGGGAAAGATTCGCACAGCTTGTGAACATTGGCGCGACCATGATCAGGTAAAATCTCTGTTGTTTCGATATTTACACTTTGCCATGGATTATCAAACGACAGATCCCTGGATGTATCACAAGGCTTCCCGAATCGTTCGCCTGGATGGCTCCTGTTACATCATCGGCGATGCCTGCGGTCCGGCTATCAGAAATTATGTCGGTGATGTCGGCAACCGCGACGGGTATCTCGACAAGAACTTTCTCGGCACACATGTGCAATGGGCTGATTGGCCTGCGCCCGGATTCTTCGGCAGCCGCGCCCCCGCCCGGATATTTCACTACGGCTGGGTCAAAACGCGCGAACAACTCGATGAGAAACTCGCCATGGTTGAGGCACTGTGGTGGGGAACATTAAGCGAGGAAGAAAAACACCGGCGTATGCAAAGCAAGTTCGGCCGATTTATGGAGCGATATACCATTCTCAAGAATTACCGCGGCTCACATCCGGCGGTCATGGACGATCGCATTGCCCGGCACCCGATATACCAACCTTGGCGTAACCGCTGGGTACAGCCTCGCTTTTATTCTGAAGTCATCCGCCATGGCTTTCACGGATGAATCCGATCATCGCTTTGGTGGGATGTAACCAATATTCATGGAGGAGGAGAGGGGGTATTGTTTTTTGATTAGACTTTCGGTTGTTATCATTACCTTTAATGAAGAAAAAAATATTGAGCGATGTATTCGGTCGGTCCTGGACTTTGCCGATGAGATTCTTGTCGTGGATTCATTCTCCACAGATCAAACCGAAAATATCTGCAGAAGGTATGGTGTTAATTTTGTCCATCATTCATTCCAGGGCCATATTGAGCAAAAGAACTGGGCGTTAAGCCAATCAAAGTTTAACCACGTGCTTTCACTCGATGCAGATGAAGTCGTTTCGGATGGGTTAAAGAATTCAATACGGAACATCAGGGAAAACTGGACATCTGCTGGCTATGATTTTAATCGTCTGACCAATTACTGCGGCCAATGGATCTATCATTGCGGTTGGTATCCTGATCAAAAACTTCGATTGTTCGATAAAACAAAGGGGCAGTGGGGAGGGGTAAACCCTCATGATAAATTCATCTTAAAAAACGGATTTACTCAAGATCATATAAAGGGAGATCTTCTTCACTATTCGTATTCCACCATTTCCGATCACGTAAACAGGATCAACTATTACAGTACGATTTCAGCCCAGGAGATGTTTTTTGGAAAAGGTCGGGCTACGACATACACAACAATATCCCATTCCATATGGCGTTTTTTCAGTGATTATTTTTTTCAGCGTGGTTTTATGGATGGATACTATGGATTCATCATTTCCATGATGAATGCCTATTCAACATTATTAAAATATGCAAAGTTAAAAGAACTGGAGTCGGGTCGACCGATTTCTCCCGGTAAGACGGCTTGAGATGCGTTTTTCTCCTTTGCCCGCCGACTCCTCTTTTGTATATATGGGGCTCCGCCGGCCTCAGCCCCTGCTTTTCGATGCATAATATCCATTGACAAGCAAAAACAGCCCTCCTATACTTTTATTTTTGAGAAACAATATCTTATAATCTGGTTAATATCGTGGGATCGAAAAAAAATAGGGAAAAGTCGAAACAGATAAACCGCGTGGTTAATGCATCAGAAACAGAAGCTGCTACCGGCGGAGCCCCCTTTGGAATTCATCCCAACGTTAAAATCATTCTTATATTGTCTGCCATCCTGTTACTGACGATAGTTGTTTATTCTAATTCGATAAGCAATGGTTTCGTACACTGGGATGATGACCAAAATGTCTATGATAATATCTACATCAAAGAGCTATCCGCTGGCAATATTAAAATATATTTTACGAAGGCATTGCTTGCGATGTATACTCCTTTTGTCTACATCTCATACGCAATAGATTACAAGATCGGCGGGCTCGATCCGCGCATATATCATGCTACCAATCTTCTGTTGCATCTGCTGAACATAACACTTCTGTTTTTTGTTGTAAGGCTGCTTACTCAAAGAATCGAGATTGCCGCTATTGTAGCGCTCCTCTTTGCGGTACATCCATTGAATACCGGAGCGGTTGCGCCCGTTTCAACACGAGGCATACTCTTGTATTCATTTTTTTTCCTTGCCGCGTTTCTTTTTTATATCCGTTACCTAAAGAGTAATTTCGGGTTAAGATATCTTGTTTTGACACTTGTATTATTTCTGATGGCGCTTCTGTCGAAGTCTGCCGCGGTTGTATTGCCGCTCGTACTGTTGCTTACTGATTATTATTACAAGAGAAAATTCGATGCAAGGGCGGTAATAGAAAAAATTCCATTTTTTACTCTATCGCTTGTATTCGGCATCTTGACCTTCATTTTCAGGGAAGATACCGGAAGCATTGGAATGCAATACGTATTTTCAGGATTAGACAGGATCTTTCTTGTCGGATATTCGATTGTATTCTACCTGTTCAAGGTACTCATTCCCGTCAACCTATCAGCCTATTATCCGTATCCGGTCAAGATTGACGGACTTCTTCCTTTTTGGTTTTATCTGACCCCGCTTGTCATTGCTGCATTCATATTTTTAATTTATAAGCTGCAAAACCACAGAAGAGAGCTTATATTCGGTGCTTTATTCTTTCTAATAAATATTATCCTGGTCTTGAAAATAATCCCTATGGGCGGCGAAATTGTTTGTGACCGTTATGCATATCTGCCCCATATTGGCTTTTTTCTGATTATTGGATGGGCATATTGCTGGATTACCGATAGAGTTCATGTCTCATCTGGCTGGATAAAGTATTTATTCATAATTGCTGTGGTAGTGTATAGCATGGCTTTTTCGGCTATTTCTTATGAAAGGATTAAGGTCTGGAAGGATAGTCTTACCTTGTTTAACGATGTCCTTGAAAAGTATCCATCCGTTGATGTGGCGTATAACAACCGGGGCAATTTTAAAAGAGAGCAGAAGAATTATCCCGGGGCAATAGATGATTATAACAAGGCTATCGCATCAAATCCGGGGTATGCCTTTGCCTATAACAATCGCGGAAACATATATAAGGAACAAGGGGATCATGAAAAAGCCATTGCCGATTATAACAGGGCTTTGGAGATCATGCCTGCGTATGTTGAGGCATATTATAACCGCGGAAATGCGAAAAAATTCTTGAGAGATTATTATGGTGCGATGGAAGACTACAGTAAGGCGATAGAGTTACATCCCCTTTATCTGCCATCATTTTTTGACAGGGCCTTATTAAAAAAGGAACAAAATAATTATGCAGGTGCGCTTGCGGATTGCAACAGGATTCTTGAAATAGATCCTCATAATTTCAGGGCATTTTACGAGCGTGGAAATGTAAAAATAGTCCAAAAAGATTATGAAGGCGCATCAGTTGAATACAGCAAGGCAATCGCATTAAATCCGGATTACGTAGAAGCATATCAGAATCGTGGCAATGTGAGGATGATTCAGGAAAGGTATGGTGAATCGATCGCTGACTACAATGAAGTTTTGAGGTTGACCCCTCAAAATGCGGGTGTTTATTTCAACCGCGCGCGGAGCAGATGGTTTATATCAGATAAGAATGGGGCCTGCGCTGACTGGCGCAGATCTTTTGAACTGGGGGCGAAAGAGGCCGCTGCCAGTATGCAGCAGTACTGTAAATAATGGGTCCGAAAACAATCATAAAAATAGACAGATATGTCGGTATTCCCCTGTGTTTTTTACTCACGGGGTTTGACCGTATACGAAATTGGATTGCCTCAAAAGCATCTGATCCACATATCCCTAAAAAAATTCTTTTCCTCAAGCTTACTGAGCAAGGTGCGAGCGTTCTGGCATATTCAGCCATCAAGCGCGCTGAAGATATTGTGGGCCGGGGGAATGTCTATTTCTGCGTATTTCGGGAAAACAGGCCTATACTTGACATCATGGGCATAATAGCGCCGGAAAATATCTTTGAGATAAGGCAGGAGAGTCTTGTGAGTTTCTGTCTGGGCATGCTCAGATTTTTGTTTAAGGCCGGAAAGCTTGGGATCGACACAGTGATAGATATGGAATTTTTCTCCCGTGCATCCGCATTAATAGCGTATCTATCGGGGGCCAAAATTCGCGTGGGCTGCCATCGTTATTCTGCTGATTTGCCTTATCGCGGTGATCTTATGACGCACAAGGTTCAGTACAATCCATATATACATGTTGCACATCAGTACGACCTGCTTGTGCAGGCAGCAATGAGGCCTGTGTCGGAGTGTCCGATGCCAAAGTCTGAGTATGGCGAAGTATTGCTATCGGCTCCTTTGGTCAAGCCTGCAGAATATGTTTTTGATAAAGTGCAATCAACCCTTCAACGGCTTGGGGTAAATGGATGCCGCCCCATTGTTTTATTAAATCCGAATGCAAGTGATATGTTGCCTATACGAAAGTGGGAGAAAGAAAGATTTATCGAATTGGCTCAACGGCTGATTGATACGGACAAAAGGCTGGTTGTGCTGTTTACGGGTGCACCTTCAGAGCAGTCAATATGCGAGGCTATTGCGGCCAAGGTGAATTCTTCAAGGGCTGTCTGCGTGGCAGGGCATACGACACTTGAGGAACTCATTGCTTTGTATTGGATGGCGGATGTGCTTGTTACCAATGACAGCGGACCGGGACATTTTGCATCACTCACGGACATCAAGACTGTTGTAATGTTCGGCCCTGAAACCCCGCTGCTCTTCGGACCGCTTGGAGCTAATGCGACCGTTATATGGAAGCGTCTTGCATGCAGCCCCTGTGTAAGTGCTTTTAATCATCGCAATACGCCTTGTAACGATAATGTCTGCATGAAGATGATAACCGTCTATGAAGTGCTGGAACAGATTGAGGGTATATTGAAGGGGTAGTATGGTGGGCGATGAGGGTATCGAACCACGACCTCTTCCTGGGTATGAATCGCGAGAGGTGCTAATGATTTACTGTCCATAGCCGTCTGCTCCTCTAACATTTCCGGGGGTGTTCCTGGAGGGTCATTATATGACCCGTCGTCTTTTTTGTCTTGACTTTCAATGGCGATTTGATTAGCCTCTGCGCAATGTTCACGGAGTGAACGATATGGAGTCAAGGATGTCCGTTCAACCACCCGATCAACTCGTAAACGAGGAGGTACTCCGGATCTTCCGGGAGATCGACAGATCTCCCGCGATGACACAGCGCGAACTTTCTTCCCGACTGGGGATCAGCCTCGGCAAGGTCAACTTCCTCATCAACGCCCTGATCGAGAAGGGGTTTGTGAAGGTGGAGAATTTGAGGAAATCCAGCAGCAAAGGCGCCTATCTCTATTACCTGACCCCGATGGGTGAAGAGAAAAAAAACCGGACGACATACCTCTTTCTCCATGAAAAGATCCGGGAGTACGAACGGCTGGCGATGGAGATACAGCAGTTGCGGAGAGAGGTGCGGGAGAGCGGCTTTTCTTTCGAGGAACAGGACCAAAGCGGCAAACTGTTATAACGGTTACGTAAATTGAATGATCAGATGGTACGGACGTCACGACAGGGTCTCCGGATGGAATCCAGAGAGCGGAGCTGTCTCTGAATATCCGTGGGATGATTTTTTCTTCAATGGTCCGGGTAAGGGGAGTGAAATGAAAAATAAGGGGAATAAGGTTATCTGTCTGAGTGTATTCATGCTGTTCGGATTGGGATCGTACTCCGTCATAAACGCCGCCCCCCTGGCCTATATACCCAACTCCGGCGATAATAATATTTCAGTGATTGACACGGCGACCACTCCTCCCAGTGTTATGGCAACCGTTCTTGCAGGAACGGATCCCCGTGGTGTGGCGACCGTGGTGAAGACTTCTGAAACATTCACATTTATAACAAATTTCGGCAGCGATAATGTGTCGGTCATCCGAACCTACAGTGACACTACAACCAACAATGTTGTTTTCGAGAAGGTTCGAGACGTCAGAGTAGGCAGCAAACCTTATGGGATAGCGGTCGATCCGGCGGGAACATTTGCCTATGTCACAAACTTCGGAGATGCCACGGTCTCGAAAATCGACCTCGGCACGTATACCGTTACGGCAACCATTTCCGTTGGTTCCAATCCGATAGGCATCGTCGTAAGTCCTGACGGATCCAAAATCTATGCGGTCAACTCGAGCGGTACCGTTTCCGTCATCAGTGCTGCCGACAACACCAATATCATTACGGTCGCGGTGGGCAGCAATCCCTTCGGCGTCGCCGTCAATCCTGCGGGTACCTTCGTCTATGTCGCAAATTCCGGTGGAAATTCAATTTCTATTATCAAAACGGCCGACAATTCGGTAACAACAAAATCGGATTTTCATTTGGCAACCCCTTCGGGGGTGGCGGTTAATCCTGCGGGAACGCTTGTCTATATCACGAATTTCACCAGCGGCACCGTTTCCTTATTTGATGCGAACAGCAATACGATTAGCAACCCTAATATTGGCGTTGGAATAAATCCCGTTGGTGTGTCGCTGAGCATGGATGGGATGTTTACCTACGTTGTAAGCAGTTTTGACGGTACTGTTTCCGTGATCGACAATACAACCAATACCGAAAAACTGCCGCGGATCAGCGTTGGGGCAACACCATATGCCCTGGGCTCTTTTATTGCCCGTTTCGGAAATACCGTTCCGACCGTCACATCTACGATACCGGCGAACGCTGCCACAGACGTTTCCCGGAGTACGACCATTCAGGCTACCTTTTCTGATATTATGGATGCAACGACTATAAATGGTTCGACATTTCTGGTGAGCGGGGGGGTAACAGGCACCGTGACGTATAACAGTGCCGGTAAAATGGCCACATTCAAAACTCTCAGTGACCTTTCAAAAAACACCACGTATACGGTCACCCTTACGACCGGCATTCGGAATGCGACGGGGAACGCTCTTGCTTCCAACTTCACCTGGAGTTTCACAACATCAGAAAAAAGCGATGGTTCCTGTTTTATCGCGACGGCGGTTTACGGCTCATATGATGATATTCATGTTCGGATATTAAGGACATTTAGAGATCAGTACCTTCTTCCCAATGCGGGGGGCGCGGCAATCGTCGCTGCTTATTATCAATACTCACCGCCCATTGCTGCCTTTATCGGAGAACACGATTCCCTGAGAACACCCATAAAATGGCTTCTGATGCCGGTGGTATACTTTGTGCAATATCCATCTCACCTGGCGTTGATGTTGGGATTGGGGTTGATCATCATCGTCGTAAGGAAAAAGGTAATAAGGTAAAATGGCGGACATATCATTTCAGGAATACCCCGAGAAACCGGTGGTGATCGGCAATCTTTCCGTTCTGTTTATGAAGCAGTCCAGGTTTGTTCCCTTGCAACTGGATGGCGATACGCTGCGAATTGCCATGGCGGATCCGGGGGACTTTTACACCATCGATACCCTCAAGCTCGCCTGCAACTTGAACATAGAGGTATGCCAGGGCAGGGAAGAGGACATCCTTGGGGCGATCGATAGGTTGTATGGCGCTGGAAGCCAGTCTCTGGAAATGATCATCGAGGAGGCAGGCAAAGATACCGATGACATCTCTTCTGATGGGGTGGTGGATGCTGACCATCTGAGAGATCTTGCTTCAGAGGCCCCGATTATCAGGCTGGTCAACCGGCTTATTTTAAATGCGGTGGAGGTGAGGGCCAGCGATATTCATTTTGAGCCTTTTGAAAATGAATTTAAGGTAAGATATCGTATAGACGGTATCCTGCACAATGTGGAATCTCCCCCCAGCCGTCTTCAGGATGCGATCATTTCCCGGGTCAAGATCATGGCAAAAATGGATATTGCTGAAAGACGTCTTCCCCGGGACGGGAGAATCAAACTCAAGGTAACGGATAAAGAGATTGATTTTCGGGTTTCAACCCTGCCCACCATCTTCGGAGAAAGCCTGGTGATGAGGATACTGGACAGAGATGCTTTAATTCTGGATCTCGCAAAGATTGGTCTTCCGGAAGACCTGCTTCCGCAATATGAAGAGCTGATAACAAAACCTTACGGGATGATACTGGTTACCGGACCTACAGGAAGCGGCAAAACGACGACACTGTATACCACCCTGGCAAAGATAAACTCTTCGGAGACTAAAATTATTACGCTTGAAGAACCGGTAGAATATCAACTACGAGGCGTTAATCAAATCCAGGTGAATACGAAAATCGGCATGACCTTTGCGAATGGCCTTCGTTCCATTGTACGCCAGGATCCAGACATTATCCTGGTTGGAGAGATCAGGGATCGAGAGACCGCAGAGACCGCCATTCAATCCGCTCTTACCGGTCACCTGCTTTTCAGTACCCTGCACACGAACGACGCAGCAGGCGCCATCACCCGACTGCTTGATATCGGTGTGGAGAACTTTCTCCTTAGTTCCACGCTCTTGGGAATCCTGGCCCAAAGGCTTGTCAGGGTTATCTGTCCCCATTGCAAGAAACGAGTCGAGCCCGAGGAAAAGCTCTTAAAGGCGATGAATTTAAGCCCTGACAAAATTTGCGGAATCGAGTTTTTCGCGGGAGAGGGATGTGAAGAGTGCAACCATACCGGGTTCAGAGGAAGAATAGGAATTTTCGAGTATCTCCCGGTGGATGATGACATCAGGAAAGAAATTACAGCGAGGTCCAGCACCGAAAGGATCAAAGATGTGGCGCTGGAAAAAGGGATCGTGACGTTACGGCAGGATGGCTGGAACAAGGTCAAAAGGGGGATCACCACCATTTCAGAGGTGTTGAGGGTAACGCTCGAGAAATAAAATGTCCACGTATTCATACAAAGCAACAGATTCTGCAGGGAAACTGGTTACCGGAACCCTGGAGGCCGCAGAAGAGAAGGAAGCCCTGGTCAGCCTTCAGGGCATGAGATATATCCCCATCAGGATCAGCCTGGCGAAAAGAAATCGCATCGGACCGGATATGGATCTGACCAAGAGGGTTGCTTCTTTTTTCAACAGGGTTTCCACGAAGGATGTCGTGGCCTTCACACAAGATCTTTCCACTTTGCTGGAAGCAGGAATTCCCGTGGACCGGGCACTGTCCATATTGATCGATGTTGCGGAAAAGGATCGGTTCAAGGATGTCATCAGGGATGTTTTGAAAAGTGTCCAGGGGGGGATTTACCTGTCGAATGCGCTGGCAAAATATCCCAGGGTATTTTCCTCTTTTTATGTGAGCATGGTCAGGGCGGGAGAAGCGGGAGGTGTGCTGGATGATGTTCTCAAGAGGCTCGGCGCCTTTTTGGAAAGCTCCCAGGATTTCAAGGACTACATAAAGTCTGCAATGGTTTACCCCATATTCCTGGTCTTTGTTGGCGGTATTTCGATTATCATTCTGTTAACCTTTGTGATGCCCAAATTTTCCGTTATTTTTTCCGATATGCGCCAAGCCATACCATTATCCACCCGGGTCTTGCTGGGGCTGAGTGCGGTGCTAAAAACGTACTGGCCGTTCATTCTGGGCGGATTGGGGGTCATTTATTTTTTGATGAGAAGGTATATCGGGACGCCGGCAGGCAGTTTAAAGCTGGATCACTACAAACTTCATTTTCCCGTCGTCGGAGAACTGGTCAAGAAGATAGAAGTCGCCCGGTTCGCAAGAACACTGGGAACGCTGGCACAATGCGGGGTTCCCATTTTGCAGGCCCTGAATCTGGTTAAGGACATTATCGGCAACCAGGTGATTGCGGGGACTCTGGGAAATGTCTATAACAGGGTCAAGCAAGGGGAAAGGCTCTCACGGCCTCTTGGCGAGATTGATGTGTTTCCCTCCTTGGCGATCCAGATGATTACAGTGGGGGAGGAAACGGGAAGACTTGATGAGATGCTATTGAGGGTGGCGGAAAATTACGAGAAGGTGGCGAGGGACACGGTCAGAAGACTTGTCAGTTTTCTCGAACCGGCAATGATTCTTGGTATGGGTGTTGTGGTGGGGTTTATCGTTATATCCATGATGATGGCTATATTCAGCATGAATGACATGCCGTTTTGAAGGGAGCGTTCTGTTTATGAAAATTTCAAGGAAAGAAGAGGGATTCACCCTCATTGAGCTTTTGATTGTCATGGTTATTTTAGGCCTTCTGGCGGCCCTGGTAGGTCCTCGCATGTTTGGGAAGGTGGGAACGTCCAAGCAAAAAGCTGCAAAGGCCCAGATATCGCTATTTGAAACGAGCCTCGATACATACAGGCTCGACGTAGGCAAATATCCGACCACGGAGCAGGGGCTGCAGGCGCTCAGGGTGAAACCGGATGGTGTGGAAAAGTGGGATGGTCCCTATCTTCCGAAGGATGTACCTCTGGACCCATGGGGAAAACCATTTGCATATGAATCGCCGGGCAAGCATGGAGACTATGATATTATTGCACTGGGAGCGGATGGAAGGCCTGGGGGGGAGGGCGAGGACACAGATATTGCGAGTTGGACAAATATCGGGCAGTAACCCAAATGTGCTTTTTTTCATGCACTGCCGGAACCAGAGAGGCTTTACGCTTCTTGAACTGATCGTAGTATTGGTCATCATCAGCCTCATGTCTGCCCTCGTGGTTCCGAAGTTGGCGGGGCCCATGAGCAATCTGGATCTGAAAACCGCCGCCAAAAAGATCGCGGCATCCCTGAGATATGTAAGGAGTCACGCCGCGTCGGAAAAGGCAACCTATGTAGCGCTGTTTGACTTCGATAAAAATCGGCTGGTCATGATCGATTCCCCAAATCCCCTTTTGGTCAAGGGGGATTTTTATATCAACAATCGGGAAACGTTTGACGGAACGCCGGTAGAACCACCAGAGAATGAGAAAGACCTAAAGGCTTATTATCTACCCGATGGGGTTAAACTTGCAAAAGGGGTATCAAGGGAGGGGGATGTTAATTCGGGTTTTTTTCAGATCGTTTTTTTCCCCAGCGGAGGCAGCAGCGGGGGTGAGATAACGGTGGCCAATGAGCGAGGCAGGCAGTACAAAATCAATGTCGACTTTATCACCGGGACAGTGCAGCTCTCAGAGGTAACGGGTTCGTGAGAAACAGGGGTTTCACACTCATAGAAACCCTGGTTGCCACATCGATACTGGCCATCTCTTTGGTTGTCATATTACAACTCTTCTCCGGCGGCCTGAAATCCAGCAAATTATCGGACGACTATACCCGCGGCATATTTCATGCAAGAGAAAAGATGGATGAGATCCTCCTTGCCGGAGAACTCTCCGAGGGGGTTATTGGCGGTGATTTTGGCGATGGGTTCAAATGGAGGGCGGAAGCCCTGCATCTCGATATAAAAGTAGCAAAAGAGGTCAAATTGCCCTTTCGTGCTTTCAATATAAACGTGGATGTCATGTGGGATGCGGGTGGGCATGAAAAACATTTTGCGATCAGCGCACTCAAGCTGGTCAAGCCGGGTAAGGATAACCCCTGATAAGATCTACGATGATCCGATGATTCAATCCGGGCAGGCCCGTAAGGAGGCCTTTGAAAAACGCACCATTTGTCATTGCGGGAAGGCCAAAGGCCGCCGAAGCAATCCCATAACCATTCGACAAACCGTGAGATTGCCACGTCGTTGCGCGACTTGCAATGACAGGAGTGCAGAAATTCAAGGGTCTCGCAGGGGTTTTACCCTTTTGGAATTACTGATCGCTCTTACGATAGTCGCGCTGATTGTGGTTATCATATTCGGCGCTTTGAGAATCGGTATACGCGCATGGGAGAAAGGGGAAAAGGATGTGGATATTCGCCAGAGACAGCGCATTGTGCTGGACCTTGTCAAGCACCAACTGGCATCAACCTGTGCGAGTGACCTGTGGGGGAGAGATCAACCAATGATCTCCCTAAAGGGCGATAATAAGTCCATAGCGTTCGTATCTCACATCCCCATGACGCCTGGCAACCGGTTTGGCCTGGTTTATGTTCAATATGCCGTAAAGCATGAAAAGGAGGGCAACAAAGAGCATCTTACATTTTATGAGAGGAATATTGCATTGCCCGACAAAAGCGCGGGTAACCCGGCCGCAGGCGATTTCACTGAATTACTTCCCGGGATGAAAAGCATCGTGTTTGAATACCTGAAAGACCGGCCGGGTGAAGAAGCATCAAAATGGCAAAAAAGCTGGGACTCGGTAGCCGATAAAGGGCTTCCTCGGGCGGTCAGGGTTACGCTCAAGGAGAATGATGAAAAGGCTCCCATTTATATGATTGCAGGCGCGGGGGAGTAAAAGGGTTGTGCCCTTATGAAACGCATTCGTAAAAGTGAGCATGGTATTGCGCTGTTCCTTGTGCTGTGGGTCATGGCGCTCCTCACGGTCATTGCAGGCGAGTTTTGCTATGCCATCAGAACAGAAGTAAACATAACCCGCAACTTCAAGGAGGAGACGCAGACCCATTATATTGCGGTGTCCGGGCTGTTTTGGGCTATCGGGGAACTGGTCGTAAATGAGCTTGTTCCCCGGCAGGTGAAAGCTCCTGACAGTAAAGGGGAACAGGAGGATATCCGGTGGAGAATCAATGCCGATGTCCCCGCGATCCCCTTTGGAGATGGTCAATTCAAAGTGGAAAAAGAGAACGAAAGCGGAAAGGTGAACCTGAACAGGGCCGGCGAGTCCCTGCTGAAGATGATGCTGAACAATTTTGAAATTGATGATATCGGCAAGAATATCATCGTAAATTCCATTATGGATTGGCGTGACAAAGACAACTTTCACCGTGCAAACGGGGCTGAAGATGACTATTATCTTTCCCTTCCCCAACCTTACAAGTGCAAGAATGGCGAATTTACATCGATCGAAGAACTGCTTCTGGTCAGGGGTGTAACTCCCGAGATATTCTATGGCGGGCTTAAGGATATGGTCACCGTTTATCAGGATAAAGAAACGGGATTGGAAGGTTTTAGCCAGGTTTATCTGGATACACTAACGGAATCGGAACGCGATAAACGGAAGAGATCGGGGTTTGATTTTGACAGGATAAACATCAATGCCGCCTCGCCGCGAATGCTGCGTGCTCTTCCACGGATGACGGATGATATTGTTCTGGAAATTATGAAATATCGAGAAAAAAAAGATTTCCGGGCAATGTCCGAGCTGCACCCCGTTGTTGGAGCCGAGGTATACGCGGCAATCGCACCATACATCACGTTGAGCCTATCTCCCTACTATACGATCAAGTCGCTGGGAACGCTCAAGGAAAGCCAGACCCGGCAGGGTGTGCAGGCCGTGGTTAAAATTGACAGAACGCTCAAAAAGGGATATGAAATCATTCAGTGGATCGATGGTCTTGAATACCGATCGTAACCGTGATGTCTATCACCTTTTAACTCCGGTAAATCTATTGATGGAGGTTAGCCTTGTATTTTCAGGCAAGTGTCGGCATTAATATTGAGAGCAACCGTGTTTCCCTGGTCTACCTGAAAAGATCGCTCAAAGAGCTTTGCCTTGCAGCCCACGCCATATATCCCCTTGAACAGGAGGATCCTGAAGAAACGAAATCTGAAATCAGGAAGGTTGTCAATGAATTTCTTCGGGAACACCGAATTTCCTCGGCGGATATTTTCCTGGGAATACAGCGGGATTTGACGATCCTCCGATATATTGAACTGCCTCTGGCCGTCAAAGAAAACCTCAGGGGAACCTTACTATATGAAATGGAGAAATATGTACCCCTTCCCGTCAGCGATATATACTTTGATTACCAAATCATTGCAGAAGACAAAGCGGTCAATAAATTAAAGGTCCTCCTCATTGTTGTCAGGAAGGAATTGATCGATCCGTACCTTGATCTCGAAAACCGGTTAGGCGCTGGAATCTCGGGAATAGAGATTAATTCCACTGCATTGATCAACTATTTTTCGTACAAACCAAACACACCAAATGCGGATACCTTTGCCATTGTGTGCCTGGGAACAGAACATCTTGAACTGAGTATCGTCCATAACAGGCTTTTGAATTACTCAAAATATGTGAAAATGGATCAAAAGGGAGGCGGTCCGCAGGGCCTTGTCCTGGAAGAATTAGAACTGCTTAGGAAAACAATTGGGCTGGAGCAGGGCCGGTTGGAGGTTGTATTGTGCGGACCTGAGGCCGATAGCGTCGCTGAACTGCTCAAGGAGAGGGAAAATATCGGTCTCCTGTTTCTCGAACTTTCCCGAACGGGGATCCCATCGGATCTCCTGGCGCCGGCGTTCGGCCTGGCCTTGAAGGGGATACAGAAGGCGCCGATGGCTATCAATCTTCTGCCTGTCGGCCTTCGAAAAAAGGTCAGCAAGATCGGTTATTATACGATGTTTGTTCTGGCCGGTCTCTTCATCTTATCGATCCTTACGTGGGGAGGGAGCAATATTCTGCACCAGAAACGTGTTTCCGACAAACTTGGCAGCGAGATGAAACAGCTTGGCACTGAGGTTGCAGGTATCAATCGGACTCAGGCAAGATTAAAAGAATTAGAGAATAGGATCGATGCCATTAATACGCTTCGCCAGCGCCATGTGCCGGCCCTGAGTGTTCTCCGGGATCTGAGCAAAGAAATTCCCGATGGTGCATGGCTTGACAGACTCGCAATAACCGATAAGGGGGGGGACATAGAGGGTTATGCGGATTCCGCTTCGGCATTGATTCCTCTGCTTGCGGCATCTCCTTTGTTAAAGGATGTGGCTTTTCTGTCGCCGATCACAAAGGGTAAGGACGGCAAGGAAAAATTCCGGATAGGGTTTAAGGCAAGATAAGGCCTTGGTTGCTTAAAGTAAGGATTATTATGAAAATCCCCTCGTGGAAAGAGTTCAAGAGCGAGTGTTCGACGCTCATAGCCGATAAAAGGAGAAAATACCTCTTAATCGCCGGGGCAGTGTTGCTTCTCTTTGGTTTTACTTACTGGTTGTTCCCCTATTTTGAAGGAATTCAGGGTGGAGAAACGGACATTGCCGCCCAGAAGAAGAGGATTGCAAAATACCGGCAGACGGTTAAGGGGCGGGGTGAGCTTGAGGCAAGGCTTGCCACCCTGAGCAAGTCTCTCGAAGTGGCGGAAACGGGGCTTTTGACCGGAAAGACCGCAGCCCTTGCGGCAGTGGATATCCAGACCGTCTTAAACGAAATTGCCCTCGGAAGCGGTGTGGAGATCAAGAGTGTGCAAGTGCTCAAATCTCAGAAACAGGATTCTGACCCATACGTCAGTGTTCCTGTCCAGGTTAACGTTAGTGCGACCATCAGACAGTTGAAGGATATACTTTACAAGATCGAGGCGTCGACAAAATTCTTCTTGACAGTGGAAAGGATTGGAATTAGCGTCGTCGGCGCGGCAGGCCCGGGGCAAATCCGGGTGGATATTACCGTTTCGGGTATTATGAAAAATGTCAAAGAGTAGGCATGTTTAATGTTCCCAGCACTTTCAAAAATATGGCTGATGAATATTGTAATGGCGGCTTTTGTCGTCTTCTTTGGAATCATGAGCTATAATGTCTGGTCGAAAGGAGACGAAACGATTCAGGAGATACAGACCGGCAAAAGTTCCGAGAAGCCCCTGTCCGGGAAAAGGGTTATGGAAAGGGCAATGCCTCCCGAAGCCACCTATGCAATCATGGCGGAGAAGAACCTTTTTGCCTCGAACCGTTTGGAGTTTATTCCTGAAAAACAGAAACCAGGGCAGCCCAAAATTTTAGAGAAGGATATTTTCCTCTACGGAGTTGTTCTAACGGGTGGTCGCAATAAGGCCCTGATCAGCAATCCCGAATCAGGACCGGAGGCCGGGAAGAGCCGATCCAAAGACAAATGGGTAGCGGTAGGCGACACCATGGGCGATTTCAGTGTGACGGAGATCAAAAAAGACAGGATCGTTCTAACTCAAGGCGCCAATAAGTTTGAGATTCTTTTATATGCCAAGAATAAACCGGCAAGACAAACCATCGTCGCAGAAAAGTCAGCAGCACCGGCGGTCGTTTCATCAGGAACGGCGCCGACGGCCGCCACCACGAAATCGGATAAGGAAGTGCCAACTTTAGAAAGAAAAACCGAGGGTGAATTTGTGATCATCAACACCCCATTTGGACCGACCAAACGAAGGATACAATGAACTGTATGAAACAAGCTATCGCTATCGTTTTTTATGTGCTGCTTCTTACCGCCTTTATTTGTACGGGCTGCGCGGGACCGAAAACCCAGATCAAGGATAAAGGCGTCAAGGTAGAGGTAGCGGGTGGGGCAAAGGCTGCCGGGACAGTGGAAACACCGGTAGAGAAGACCTCAGACCCTGAGAAGGCGGTCAAGGAAGCGGGTGGGGCAAAGGCTGCAGGGACAGTGGAAACAGCGGTAGAGAAGACCTCAGACCCTGAGAGGGCGGTCAAGGAAGCGGGTGGCGCAAAAGTTCCCGGGACGGCGGAAACGTCGGCAGAGAAGACCTATGTAGATCAGAAAGGGACGTTTGAAATCACCGCCACGCCATTCGGTTATGTGAAGCGGGATATAAAACGGGCTGAAAAGGATTTGAGTGCGCCCGTGCCTGGGCAGCGAGAGCCCGCAGTTCCGCTTATACCGGTAGTCGTGACTCCGGCCGCTCCGCCGGCGCCCCGGGCCGACACGGCCGGTCTTGCTCCCGGGCCATCTGAAAAATTGGCGGAGAAAAAGGCCCCTGAGAATACCGGCCAGATCAGCTTCGATTTTGACGATGCCGACCTCTATGCCGTGATCAGGACCTTCGCCGATTTATTGAAAATCAACTACATTATTGATCCGAGTGTCAGTGGGAAAGTGACGATCCACACGGCCGGTCTTCTGAAGGTAGAGGATATTTTCCCCGTCTTTTACCAGACCCTGGAGGTGAACGGCCTGACCGCCGTCAAGGAGGGAAACGTTTACCGGATATTAAAGCTTAGAGATGCTTTGCGAATGCCGATTGCTTCCAAGCTCGTCAGCGAGGCGAAAGATATCCCGCCCGAGGAAAGAATCATTATCCAGATCATCCCCCTTAAATTCATCTCCGCCCAGGAGGTGACCAAGGTGATATCCCCTTTCATCTCTGCCGAGGGTACGATTATCTCTGAAGTGGGGTCGAATACCCTGCTGGTGGTGGATAAGGGGATCAATATCTATAAGATCCTGAAGCTGGTCGATGTGTTCGACGTCAGCGTATTCGAGAAGATAAACTATCGATTCTACGCACTTGAAAACATAAACGCCGACGACGCGGTGAAATTACTCAGGGAGGTATTGTCCCTATCCGCCGGCGGCAGTAAAGACGATGTGAAGTTTATTCCCATCAACCGGTTGAATACCCTGCTGATTGTCAGTTCAGGCTCCGGAGTATTTGGCCGGGTGGATGCATTGATCCGTCAACTGGATATCCCAAGCGACGTCGGCCAGTCGCAAATTTATATCTACTCGGTTAAAAACGGGATGGCAACGGAACTTGGCGATATTTTGAGGTTAATTTTCGGCAAGGGGGGGGAAATCAAAAAGAGTGACGGAAAGGAAAGTGTGCCGACGAATCCCTTCTCCATGGCTACCGCAAAGACGCCGGCCGCACCAGGCACACCGGCAGTATCCGCCAAGCCAACAGCATCGGCCACATCCACTGCACCGGCGGCAACGCAAACGGGTCCCTCGCTTACCTTGCGGGGAGATATCAGGATTACGGCGGATCCAATCCGAAACGCACTGATTATTGAGGCTATTCCCGGAGATTATCAGATCGTTGAAAAGATTCTTGGGCGTCTGGATGTCCTCCCGCGACAGGTGCTCATCGAGGTGGTCATCGCGGAGATCGCCCTGGGCAAGGGAACGGAATTGGGCATAGAATGGACCTTTAAAAAAGACAACTGGACCGATACCGGTTCCCTGAGTGCCGCGATAGGCGGCTCCGGTCTCCAATACGCCTTAGGGTTGTCACAAAAATGGCAGGTTGCCCTCCATGCCCTTGCTTCGGACAGCAAACTGAATATTCTATCCTCCCCAAGTGTTCTTGCCTCCGACAATAAGCAGGCCAGAATCGACGTGACGACAGAGGTGCCCATCCCCAGCACGAGCTACACGATACAGACCACCGGACAGAACATTCTGGAAACCAAAGTCGAATACCGGAATACCGGCGTGATCCTCGACGTTACCCCGCACATCAATGAATACGGCCTGGTCACCATGGAGATCAGCCAGGAGGTAAGCAGTATCGGCGAACTTCTCAAGGTGGCGGCCAAGGATTATTATTCCTTTAACAAAAGAAAGATAACGACCTCGTTAACGGTAGCACACAATCAGGCAATCGTCATTGGAGGGCTGATCAGCAACAAAAAGAGTGACGCAGCGTCCGGCGTGCCCTGGCTGGTCAACATTCCACTCATCCGGTGGTTGTTTGGAACGGAGACAAAAAGCGTATCCAAGTCGGAACTGATCGTGATGATCACCCCCCGCGTGATTACCAGCCTGGATGATGTGGATGCCGTCAGCGCAGAGTTCAAGAAGAAGATAGGAAATGCGATAACGATATTGAGGTAAAATAGAAACCCCTCCGTTATTTTTGCGCAACCCCTCCCGGATGAAAAATCTGAAAAGATTCAGCAGTTCAAGTTTAAACGAGACCTTTGAAGAACTCGATCCTCGTCATTGCGAGGCGCGCAGCAACGAAGCAATCTCTTGGTTTGTCGAATGTTTATGGGATTGCTTCGTCGGCCTTTGGCCTCCTCGCAATGACAAACTGGATGTTTTTCAAAGGTCTCCAAGCGGCCTTCGATGAGGATATTTGCCATTTTCCGCACGCATGGAATGCCAATGCCATATCCCTTTTTGAGGCGGTTACTCTCGGCGGTGCTCTGTTCGGTTTTTCTGGGGGTAGCCGCTTTGCAGGGAGCGGAGATCCGCGCGCCGAAGGTGGCGATATTGGTCTCTCAGAATATCAGGCCCTATATTGAAGCCGGAGAAGGAATGAGCGTGGTTCTCGCGGAGAGTGCAAATGCAAAAGTCCAAGTGTTCTCTCTTGAAAAGTTCAAGGGCAAAAGTCAAGACGTTCTCATTCAGAATCTTTCCGCAGAAAAGTTCGATCTCTTCGTTGCCGTCGGTCCCGAAGCCGTCCGATTGATCCGGGAAGAGCCTCTGTTGGAGAAAACCAACTGGCTGTATTCCATGATCCTGAATCCCCCCAGGGGATCCGGCCAGGCCGAGACCGCATGTGGAGTTCCGCTGGATATCCCGGCGCAAAGACAGCTTGAGATGATTGATCAGGGACTTAAGACCGTCAAGCGTCTCGGTCTCCTCTATGACCCACGGTACAATTCCGAGTTTTTCATGAAAGCTGCTGCGGAAGCCCCTTCTCTGGATCTGAAAATGGTTCCGCTCAAGGTATCATCGAAAAAAGATATCCCCGTTGTTCTGAAGCAAAATTGGGAAAATATCGATGCCTTGTGGCTGATTCCCGATCAAACGGTCATATCGGAAAGCATTGTACAGTACATTATCAAGGATGCCCTGTTCAAGAAAATACCCGTGATCGGCTATAACCGTTTTTTTTATGAAAGCGGCGCCGCTCTGGCCTTTGTCTTCGATTATGAAGAACTCGGAAGGCAGACCGGCCGGCTGGCGGCCAACATACTGACGGGAAAAGCCTGTGAAAAAGAGGCCCCTCTCTTCCACGCATGGCTGAACCTCCGGGTCGTCGATAAGCTGGGGATTGGCGTTCCTGAAAAGAGATCTCCAGCCATAGAGGCAGGGCCATGAAAAGTCCGGGCATCCATGTCAGGATACTGCTTGCAGCCTTTCTGCTGATCAGTGCAACCACATTCACCCTGGGCTATATCGGGGCGAATATTTCTCATCAGTTCGCGCAGAGGCGGTTTGTAGAGCACATCTCATTTCTGGCAAAGTATCTTGCGCTCAACGCAGAACTGGGTATACTCATCGATGACCGGTCCATGTTGCGGAGACTGGCCGTGAATCTGATGTCCGAAAGGGATGTGGTGGGGGTTGCCGTCCTGGACAGCCAGAACAAAGAACTCATCCGAATACCGGAAGCGACAACCGGCCCGTTTCCCGTCATGGAATCACCCGTCTTTCTGACGGAATCGCGGGAGGAAAGCAAGGCCTTTGAATATCATGAAGGAACGAAAGACAGCTTGATCGGAAAGGTGAGAATCATCTACAGTACAGAGGGTATAGACCAGCTCTGGGGGACGATGATAACCTCCTTTATCTGGCTCGCCGCCGGCCTGACTTGCCTGGCCGTCCTGATCTTCTACTTCATCTCCCGCTCCCTGGTGGCTCCGGTAAAGGGGTTGGCACAAGCGGCAAGGAGTGTGGCTCAGGGGGATCTTTATTTGCGGGCGCTGCCGGGAAGTCTTCCCGAGACCCGAGAGCTTGCCGTGGCCTTCAACGTTATGCTGGATTCCCTGGAGAGGAACAGAAGGTCCCTGGAGGAAGCCAAAGAGCAGATGAGGCGGCAGAAGACATTGGCCGAGATGGGGAAATTTTCGCTGATCATTGCGCACGAGTTTAAAAATCCATTAAGCATCATCAAGAGTTCCCTTGATGTTCTGAAAAATGATTTTGCCCTCTCCTCCGAAAACACCATGGTCTTTTATATGGAGGATGAGATCATGCGTCTGAACCGCTTGATCGGAGACTTTCTGGTATTTGCCCGTCCGGTCGCCCCCTCTTTTCGCCATACGGATCTCAACGCCCTGCTCAGGGAGGTTGTCGCGAAATTTGAACTTCAAAAAACCGGAACGGGCTGTGAAATCCGGTCCCATATCCCATCTGATCCCTGTTACGCATACGTGGATCCCGATCTGCTCATCCGCGCAATTGGCAATGTGATCAAAAATGCCTTTGAAGCCAATAGGGATAAATGCGTGGTGCAGGTGACGGCAACCCTCCTGACGGATGGCTGGACAATCGAGATCGCGGACGATGGGGAGGGGATTGCCCCTGAAAATATCGATAAGATCTTCAATCCCTTTTTTACCACGAAAGCAAAGGGGGCCGGCCTGGGGCTCGCCTACGCCTTCCAGGCGATCAAGACGCATGGCGGCGTCATCAGCGCGGAGAACAGGAGGGAGGGGGGCGCCCTGTTCAGGGTGGAAATACCGGTGCCGCAGGACGGCATTTCCCATACCGCCGTTTCCGGTAGCGGCAAAGGGGTGTAACGGGAGACCTTTGAAAAGCGCGCCATTTGTCATTGCGAGGAGGCCTAAAGCCGACGAAGCAATCCCATAACCTGTATTGATGAGATTGCTTCGGGCTAAAGCCCTCGCAACGACTGCGTCGGATTGCCGCGGCGCTGTGCGCCGCGCAATGACAGGAACGGCAGAAATTTAAAGGTCTTAAATTAACCATTGCAGAAAATGAGACCTTACTTTACAAGAGGGGCGCCATGGCGCGTATACTGATCGTTGACGATGAAGTGAGAATGCGGCACCTGCTTTCCATCATGCTCAGCAGAAAAGGGTATCATGTGGACCAGGCGGGAGACGGTGTGGAAGCCCTGGAGATGATCAGCGCCGCACCCTTCGATATGATCATCACGGATATCAAGATGCCGCGGATGGATGGAGTTGAGCTCCTGAAGAAGATCATGGAGATGGAGATCCCGTACCCCGTGATATTTATCACCGCATTTGCCACGGTGGAGTCGGCGGTAGAAGCCATGCGACAGGGGGCGGTTGACTATATCATCAAACCGTTCGAAGAGTCTCGTATCCTGCTGACCGTGGAACGGACGCTCGGCCTGTCACGCATTATGGCCGAAAACAGGGATCTGAGGAGGGAAATCCGCAAGACGGCAGGCGGCGAAGATATCGTGTACGCCTCCGAAAAGATGACCACGGCAATGGATCTTGCGGCCATGGTTGCCGGGACCGATGCGGCCGTGATGATCAGCGGTGAATCCGGGACGGGGAAAGAACTTCTGTCCCGATATATCCACAATGCAAGCCCACGCCGCAAAGAGCGGTTTGTTCCCGTGAACTGCGCTGCGATATCCCCCAATCTGGTGGAATCCGAACTGTTTGGCCATGAGAAAGGGTCGTTTACCGGGGCAGTCCAAAAGAGCCTGGGCAAGTTTGAATATGCCGATAAGGGGACCCTTTTCCTGGACGAACTCGGCGATCTTTCCCTTGAGGCCCAGGCCAGGCTTTTAAGAGCCCTTCAGGAGAAAAAGATCCAGCGGGTGGGGGGAAACGCAGAGATACCCGTCGATATACGGTTTGTCTGCGCCACCAATCAAAATCTCAGTGAACATGTGAAAAAGGGAAGGTTTCGCGAGGATCTGTTCTTTCGCATCAATGTGTTTCCCATTGAGCTGCCGCCTCTCCGGGAGCGGAAGGATGATGTGATTCTTCTTGCCCGTCATTTCCTGAGCCGTCTGGAGGGGGGCCTCGACAAGACACAGTTCTCCAACGGGGCATTGCGGGTGCTCAAGGAGCATACCTGGCCCGGAAATGTCAGAGAGCTGGCCAACGCCGTGGAAAGAGCCATGATCCTGTCACAAGGCAAGGGAACGATCACATCCGAAACCCTCTCTTTCCTGGAGGCAAACCATCCTCCCAATACCGGCCATGCCGGTTTTCGACTTCCCCCCGGGGGAATATCGCTGGAGGCGATCGAAAAGGATATTGTCCGACAGGCGCTTGAGACCTGCAAGGACAACCAGACGGCAGCGGCCAGGTTCCTCGGATTGACCAGGGCCAAATTCAGGGTTCTGTTGAATCAGGCAAAGAAGTAAAGGAGACGCAGCCCCGGGCTTCACCCCGGGGACAACCCTTAATGACGGTATATGTGATACGCTGTGAATCATAAATTTTTGAAAATACCTTTCGTGACCCTGGTCATCCTGCTCTTCCTTGTCCCGTCCGGACCGCTTCGGGCGGAAAGCAGAGAGCCCGCCGGACCGAATGACACGCTGCTGATGTTTGTGGGCGAGGAGCTGGAGGTCCTTTCCATTGCCTCAAGACGCCAGGAAAGCGCCTGGCAGGCGCCCGCCGTGGCCCATGTGATCACAAAGGAGGAGATAAGAGAGAGGGGAATACGAACATTGAGCCATGCCCTCGAGATGGAGCCCGGATTTTACATGGCCAAAAAGGAGTGGGGAACGCAGCCCTACCTGAGGGGAATCCCCGATTCGGTTCTGTTTCTCTATGATACGGTTCCCACGGGATCCGATATCAGCAAATCCCTGCATCCGCTGGACCATGAACTATCCCTTGCCCCGATCAAACGCATTGAGATCCTCCGCGGCCCGGGTTCGGTGCTCTGGGGACCCGACGCCTTTGCCGGCATCGTGAATCTGGTGCCGATGACCGGCAAGGATCTTGAAGGGGCGGAGACGGGCATCCAGTATGGCAGTCCCGGAAATCAGAAGGCCTTTTATGCGAATGCGGGACATGATGCGGGCTTGTGGGACGCCTTTTTGTCGGTGAGCGCCCGCAAGGGCGGGGAGGATGATACCGGCTACAATGTCGTCAGATTTTTTGGGGATGGAGAGACGGCGGTTGCCCCTGAAGACCGGTACGGCAAGAAAAATCCGGATGATTCCCGTTACCTCGAGATTTCGGGCCGCTTTTCATACGGGGACTGGTTTACCCTCTCCGGCCTGCTCTCCGACTACAAGAAAAACTACGCCATGTCCCGGCCGTCGGGAGATCTCTCCTGGCGGGAGAGCCGCAGCGCCCCATTCGGCCTGATCAAGTTGGAGGCCAAAAAGAATCTGGATCGATCGTCCGCCCTCCGGTTTACCGGCTCTTACAGCTCGCTGAATCCCGAATACGAGATCATCGACAGGACCTTAAAGCAAAAGGAACGCACCGCATACGGCGAGCTCATCTACGACCGCTCCTTTCTGTCGGGCAGGGGCCTTTTTACGGGAGGACTCTCGTATCGAAACAAGGAGATCGCTGACGCCCCGATCTGGAACGGCTACCTGCCCGTTTACCTGGGACCGGAAAACCGAAATCTCCTGCCTGGGATTACCAAGAAGGACTATAACACCAGACTCTGGTCCGCCTTCGGCCAGTACAACCAAAAGGTCGGCAATGTCGACCTCTCCGTGGGTCTGAGAAACGACGCCCATGACGAGTACGGCAATCATCTGAGTTACAATGCCGGGGCCGTCTGGTCTCCGGAGCCCCGTTGGATGATGAAGCTGTTGTACGGGGTCGCCTACCGGACCCCCTTTGCCAGGCAACTGCTGGAAGAGGGGAAACCGGATACGGAAGAGATCAAGACATTGAATCTCCAGGTTGCTTGGAAACCCTCCCCGCAGGCGACGCTCAGCGTGTGCGGCTTTGTCAGCCGCATCGAGAAGCACGTCATGGAAGATCCCTACGCAGGGCTTTCGCTGCCCAACGAGCAGAACATCAAGGGGGTGGAAATAGAGGGTCGTTTTTCGCCCGTCAAGAGCCTCGATCTTTCGGCCAACCTGACCCTGCAGGATAATGACGGCCCGAGTGAGATATACCATTGGAACGATTTTACCTTTGTCCGCCCCGACGGGACGGTGGTAAAGCATTATACCGATCTGACCTATCCCTATGACAGGGGACCGGGCTCCCTGTTCAACCTGACCGGGACATGGCGACCGGTGGAGAGGGTCACCGCCTTTTTGCGCCTTGGTTATTTTGCCTCGAGGAATCTGATCTTCCCGCGAAGCGCGGAGATCCGCTCCGTCCCCGGTGTCTGGCTCCTTGACATGAGTACGACCGTCCGTGATGTCGGTATCCCCGGCCTGGATCTGGACCTTTCCGTCCGGAACCTGCTGGACAGAAATTACGAGACGCCCGGGACGTACGGCCTCATCCAGGGCGATCCGGCGACGGTGTGGGTGGGGTTGCGAAAGCGGTGGTGAGCAAAAACGACCAGGGCTGGTTAAATATGACCAACAAGTCGAGGTACAGCTTCCCCGGATGATCGTTATCGGGATGATTTCCTCGCGAGAGGGCTTTGAATTTCTACCTTATGTTGTCACCCCGACGAACGCCGGGGTCCAGAAAGCCTTGAAAGGACTGGATTCCTGCTTCCGCAGGAATGACAATTTGCCGAATTTCAGAGGCCTTCAAACCTCCCGATGAAAAAATAGCCGAAGATCGATTTTTGAGCATGACTTTTGCTTGTAATAAGGCGCTATGAAAAACATGATGATCAGAATCCTATTCGTCCTCTTGCTCTCGTTCTCCCTTTGGGGAGGCACGGGAGGGGTTGTGTCCGCTGCCGCCGTTCCTTCGTCACAGGATGAGGCATTGTTTGCGCTGATCAACCAGGCGCGCCAGAATCCGCTGGCCGTCGCTGCATCCATGGGGATGGATCCCGAGAAAATCGTGAAAGATCTCCCGGAACTGGAAAAGATTCTGCGGCAGGGCCTCCCGGTCGTAACGTTCAACGGGAACCTCTATGATGCCGCCCGCGCCCACACAGGGGACATGTTTGCCAACGGCTATTATTCGCATGTTTCCCCCGACGGCCGGGGTTATGACGCGCGGATTCGCGCCGTCGGGTACCCTGCCGCCGCGACCGGTGAATCCCTGGGGATGTTGTGTTTTGCCAATTTTATCGCCCCGCCGGATGCCGTCAGGCTCATTTTTGAATATATGTTCCGGGATGAACTGGATCCGTCCCGAACGGAAAAGCGGAACATCCTCGACCCCGGTCTGAAAGAGGCGGGTGTCGGTGTCGATACGGGCATTCTCCGCCTGGGCGGCGCCCTCTGGAATGTTTATCTGGCCACCTGTGATTTCGGTGCCGTGATTTCCGGACCGGAGAGTGAGTTGCTGCAACGGATCAACCAGGCCAGGGCCAACCCCCTGGGGACGGCGGAATCATTGGGGATCGATACGGTCACCTTCCTGGAGAGGCGTCCCGAACTCCGCACGGCCTTCGAGCAGGGCCTTCCACCCCTGACCTTAAACGGGTCCCTTTTATATGCATCCGGGGCGCATGTTCGGGACATGCAGGAAAACAACTACTACGGCAAGATCTCCTCGGATGGCCGCACCTATCAGCAGCGAATCAGTCAGAGCGGTTACCGGTTTGCGGCCGCAGGCGAGTCGTTGGGGATTACATGGTTCACGGACGCTATTGATCCGACCGTGGCCGTCGACCGTATTTTCGAAAGAATGTTTCGGGATGAGTTAGAACCCTCCAATAACGGGGAGCTGACGATACTCGATCCCCGGATGCAGGAGGCGGGAATCGCGTTGGGTAAAGGCGTCCTCCGAAGCGGGAACGAGGAGTGGAACGTTTATCTGGCGATATGCGACGTTGGGATGCCCTCTCCGGTTGCTTCCGGGGGGCACTGAGTTTTTTCTTGACTTTGCCGCCGTTAATTGTTAAGCAACTGATTATAGTTGTTATCTCTTTTGATCAGGGAAAAACCTAAGAACTTCGGAAAAGGTATTGAACCAAAATTACGATTGCAGTTCAGAAAATGAGGAGGGGGGTGAGAGGTCAGATATTATAATATTCCGTTACCGTTTCACTGTGTTTCAAGTTTTCACGAGCAGTTACATTGACATCAATTTAAGGAGGAAGGAATTATGAGGAGAAAAGGGATTTTCACTATTTTTGCGGCAATTTTTATGGTATTGGCGTTTTCCGCCGTGACCTTTGCCGCAAACCAGGTCGTCCTGAAGACCACCGTTCCCAACATTCCCAAGTCGGAATGCTACCAGGCCGGTACCGACACCATGGAATTCGATTCCGGTACGGTGATGCGAGAAGGCGATGTGATCCAGTTCACGTTGAACAACAAGGTCACCGTCTGTAAAAACATTGATATGTGGTTGAGGATTTCCGATGACTTTTTGGCCAATGCCTTAACCATGGACACGAGCGCAGACGCTCCGGTCGCTCTAACGGGTGGTACGCTTACTGCGACGGCCACCGGTACGGGCGAATGGGGTTTCATCATCTCGGGAACAAATTCCGACACCCCGGCGGGGCAGGTTATCACCCTGACACTGCGGCGGCGTAATGATCTCGTCGCACCTGCTTGGCCACTGCTTCCGCTTGAGAATAACACGATAACCTATGCAGGGGGTGTTGTTACTGACAGATTGATTGTGAAGCTGTTTGACGCAAAAATGTTCTCGACCGTTAGCGCTTTCTACAAGAAGTCTGTCGCGTCTCCGCAGCCGAATGAGTGGCCCACGAAGTTCGCCGGTACCGATGGTCTTAAAAATGTACTCTGCATCGATACCCTGACCCAGAACTATATGGATGAGTATGTGCAGAACACCCCGGATTCAATTCCGCTGAACGTTGCCAATAAATTGAACTTCTCGGGGGATTACCGCATTGCCCACATCATGCTGGAGCAGACATACAATATTTTCCCCTGCAAGGGTCCTGTCGCCGGGCATATCGATATGCCGACTACGACCCAGACCGCCTGTGTGGCTTTCGATTTTGAGTCCGCCGCCACAGGTTACTGTACCGATCATAAGGCTTCCAGATTCATCCTTCAGACGTCACAGGCGTATGAGGTAACCGATTATGTCGTGACGATGGACATTCTGGTCAACGGCGTGGCCGGTGACCATGGAGTCTACTGGAGCACTGATGCCGTCGGTTACGGCGCTTATTCCGCAAGTGCCAGTGCGTGCAACAATGCAGTTGCAGGGACCTTGGCGCCAAGCTACTACAAGGCGGACGGTGTAACGGAAGTAAATGCGGCAGCTGCTATCACTGCCTGTAACACTGTGGAGGCCGGCTACAAGGCAAACAGGTTAGTTACCCCTGCGAGCTCCCTCGGCACCGTTTTCGGATCCTCCTATTTCCTGTATTTCGATTTCCCGAGGTTTAACTGGAATCTGTCGGAAATTACGGCGGGAGACGTCGTATCGGTCAAGGTGACCCTGACCAAGTCTACTTGCGGTAAGGTGGGAGAATGGACCATCCCCGTCGGTACGTTTGGCTGTAGCGGTTCAGCATGCAATCTTACGTTCCCCTACTTCACCAGCCTGACCGCGGGTGACTACTGGAACGGGATTGCCGTCGTCAACACCGGTTCAACGGCGGGCACCGCCACCTTCAAGGCCTACGAAAAGGATGGCAGTGTGGGTGAGGTCGCAGCGGTTGCCATCCCGGCGAAGGGGATGTATGTAAATCTGCTGGAAGCGATGCCCTGGACGGGAACCGGACTGGGTGGTCAGCCGTTGTTCATAAGGGTAGAAACTAATTTTACATGCGATGGTTTCGGTATGCTCGCCCAGCCGACCACGACCGGCGGATCCATGGGGTACCTGCCGAGACCGTAGTAGAAATCGACCCCCTGGGTCCGGCCGATGCCGGACGCAAGGGGTTTAGCCGGAGGCTGACAGATCGCCTCCGCTGATCCTTACAGTGGGGGGTCTTGTAAAAGGCCCCCCACTTTTCATTGCACTTCTTCGATAAGGGAGACTTGGTCTTTGATCTTCAGGTTTCGATTGTTAAGGGGGATTGTTCGGTGGCAAGAAAAATAAAAAAAAGGGTAATCCATGGGGGCTCCATCCTGCTTGCGGTAATCGGGCTGCTGGCACTTGCGGGTGAGTGCGGGGCGTTTCCCTACCGACCCCCGGCCGCATTGAGTATCGTGTCGGAATATGTAGTTTTAAAAGGCTCCTCCCCGTCGCATACCCAGGTTTGGAAGGTTGTGCCGGAAGCCGGTTCGGATGGTGCATCGATCCTCCGGTTTTTTCAGGAGGCATCCGAAAAGGCGGTTTCACTCTGTGAACTTAGTCTGCCAACTCCCGGGACCGCCGGAGAAATCCTTTGGGCGGGAATGGGCAGAAGCGCGCAAAAGAAAAGCGGTGCGGGCATATTGATTGTGCCCGGCTTTCCCGCCCCATGCGATGTTCTCCCCGTTGGCCAGGGGGATAGCGGCGCGGTCTATGAGGAGAGGAGCGAAGCCGGCGGCAGGGTGTTCTCCAAGAGTTACCATGTTGCCTTTAAGACATTCAGTGTTAGCCAGGCAAAGGCACTGGGCTGGATCAGGGTGGAGGACCCGGGCATCACCGGGCTGGTCATGGTCACGGTAACCGATGGAAAGGAACGCCCGGTGGTAAAGCAATTGTGGCCTGCGGATGCATCATGGTGGCTTTATGAGGAAACCCCTTTGAGACGTTCATGGCTTATTTATTGATATTATGATGAAATCAATTAGATTTACAAATCCGCGATCCCTTTGGCAACTCTCTCTATTCGTGCTGCTCTCCTATTTTTTGATCCTTTCGCTCTTTTTTCAGCATTTAGCATATGCCACAACCTATGAGGCTTCGTCCATTCCGTGGTCGGGTTACTGGTGGCCCTATACCCAAGGGGGGCTTGGCACCGGTCTGGACTATCGCGGCAGTCCGGCTCCTTTGGAGAAATACAATCTCCTGACGACCGGGGTAAGTTCCGGTACGGCACTCTACTCTTACCTGGATGTGCATTATGATCCAAACGCTCCCAGCTGGTACGGGCTTTGCGGATACTGGGCACGCGCCGCGTGCTACGAGCATATCGACATTCTCCCTTCTTCGGAGAACAACATCATCTTCCGGGTCGGTGATAAAAAAGGGCTCCTGACGCTCGCGCACAACAGTGACGTCAGCGAGTATACCCAAGGCGCCCAACCCGATGAGTTCCATAAATGGCTCCTTAAATATATCAAGGACCAGAAAAAGGCCTTTGTGGCCGATCTCGACGCAGGCGATCAGGTTTGGTCATACCCCATCTATAAATACGATATGACAAGCTCCGTAACGGGAGACGTCGAGTCGGTTTGGGTTAAGATTTATTATGCTGATGATTTCGTGGAACCGGACTACAGGGGAACGCAGGTCCGCACGGCTCAATATACCTATGATCTTACCCTGGATGGGGCCGGGGCCATCACCGGCGGCGAGTGGACAGGGTACAGCATCGACGACCATCCGGATGTCCTGATGTTTTCGGTTGATGTGGGTCCCATTTTCCCCGGCCTAAATTATAGGGAGATCGTGAGACTCGCCGGATCCAGGGATGACTTTCTGGAAAAAGGGAGTCAGACCGTAGAGATCGGTCCGGGAACGTACAATCTTATCCTCCTTGATGAAGATGTGTATACGATCGCCACCGGTTCCGGGGATATTCTGTCTGTTCGGATTGAAAAGGAATCGGGAAGTTTGCAGAACATGGATGTGGTGGTCGTGGACGGGAATGGGGACGAGGTGCAACGCGGAATCGTAACGACCGGTAGTCCGATGAGCATCCTGTTGACTTCCACAACGCCACCTTACATCGTAAGGTTAACGCAGGGTGATTATACAGACCCGAATATCTATACCCTGAAGGCGGATGTGAAAAGATCTTACAACCAGGAAGTTCCGTATATTCCCCAGGTAAGTGGGGCGTGGTCCGGTTTTGCCCTGACCAATCCGGGAAGTGCCGCAGTTGATAATGTTATGTTGATTACGCGAAACGAGTCAGGAATTCCGACCCAGACGGTCTTGGGGCCGCTTCGGCTTGGGGCTGGCGAGAAGAGGATATTTTTTTTCAGCGATTTATCGGTGCGACTGCATGAACAGTCCGAAACCAGAAGGCTAACCCTGACGGCGGATGGCTCGGTAGATCTTCTCAACCTGATCGGCGGTGCGGGTAATCGTTCCCTCACAACCTTTGTCCAGGGCGATGCAAGGGGTTCTCGGCTGGTAATCCCCGATACGGCCCCTCCGATGACCCCGGGCGTGAGGATGTTCGGGGGCGTAAGAAACGAGTCGTTTGCAGAGACCAGGGTTTCGCTCCGCTTATTTTCGGGAACGGGCGTCCTCATGCAGGAGGTCTCGGTGTTGATTGCTGCGCGCGGGTGGCTCCCCATCGAACCTGGTTTCTATCCATTCTACAATATGCCGGGATCGGGGTGGATCGAGATTCTGGGGAACGGGGTACAGCTCCTGAGCGGTTTTCAATACACTTCGGATTCATCCGGCGTTGAAACCCTGTTCGCACTCCCGGTGGGTTCTTCGAAAAAGATTGTGCCTCATGTTCCCGAGCCGGGCTACTGGAGAACCAGAGTAACCCTGATCAATCCGAATGATCAGGAGAATTCCGTCAAGCTCCATCCCGCACTGGCCGGTGCGGACGGGGGTGGGGATCTCAATATTGTGCTGGCTCCCGGTGAAAAGAGGATTCTGGAGATTCAGGACCAATTCGGAAAGAGAGAAGGGGATCCTTTGTATCATTCGATCCTTGAGATAACTGGCACATATCCTGTAGTCGGCTACTTTACCTACAGCACCATCAGTGGTGGAGACAAGGCGAGCTATCCGCTCCTGGAAGATTCCGATTTCAAGGGCACCCTCAGCCTGCCGCACTATGCAGGCAATGACGGCTACTGGTGGACCGGGGTTGTTGTATGCAATCCTTCATCTTTTGCCGTTACGGTGAGGATCGAGCCGTATGATGGTACCGGGAATCTGATGGAGGGGCGTGTTATATCCGTGAACCTTGGTGCCGGTGCCTATGACGTGTTTGATGTGGCATCCCGTTTCGGGGATTCCGCATCCGGGATCTCATTCATCAGGCTCCGCACGGAGGGTGATGCCGGCGCCATAGGCGGTTTCTATCTGTATGGCGACAGCGGGAATCAAATATTGAGCGGGGCGAACATGTAGAAGGACTTTATTGCTGCTTTTCCTGCGCGGTAAAGGGAGTTTTTCGCGACTGTGGCTCGGACTTGAAAAACCATTCTCCCCTTTCTCTAACCCAGCTTTGCGTCTGGGGCGCCCCCTTGAAGTCGTATCCCATAAATGAGATGTCTATCCTGACCTTTACCGTTGCCTGATCCCCCGAGGGAAGAATCTTTATCTCCTCTATTGCGAATCCCTTGTAGGACACCTTTCCGGCCCGGTTACCGTAACTCTCCCTTGATATCCTCTCGCGAGAGGTAGCGTCAAAAAAAGAATAGGCGTGGTCCCATTTTCCGTCGATCTCGGCCTGCATGTAATTTTTCACCCTTTCCTCGAGTGTCTCCTGCTTTGCGCCCATGGGCGATAAAGCGGCACACCCTGCCGACAAGATCAAGATCAGGCAGCATGCTGCCGCCAATAGCGTTTGTCGATTGGTTTTCATCGCATCTCTCCTTTTCACTTTCCGGGTTGTTCTTTCCGGAAGCGCTCCATGAATTCCTCCGGACTCAATTGCAGCCCCTCCATCAGTTTGGCTTGCAGTTCCTTTTGCGATTCCTCCTTTTTGGCTACTTGGGCCTTTTGATGCATTTCAACGAGCCTTGCGATCTCCCCATTGTCGGGGACGGAACTTTGCAACGGGACATATCTGTTTTCACTTACGCTGAGGACCCGCTTTTCATCAAGGGCGATCTTTAGCAATCCCATTGTCTTTCCCAGGGACCCTGTCTGGAGGACGACGGTGTTCCCGGGATCCTTTGCAAAATATATATCATCGTTTCCGGACGAAATGGCCACGTCGACTCCTCTTATGGCCTTTACCAGAGCAATGGTCTTCTCTATGCCGAACCGGGACAGGAGAATGACCAGATCGGCTTTTTCCCTCACCTCGGGAAGCAGCCTGCTGAGGGCGGTCTCGGGGGGTATGACCTCCAACCCTTTCACCTTTTCCTGATTGGGGAGTTGCGCGAGGCCATCCGGATTTAAAACGCCAAGGATGGCTACTTTTATGCCGCCTACCTCCTTGATGATGTATTCCCGGGTCCAGGGGAGCCGGCTGCCGCGATAATGTAGATTTGACGCAATATAGGGGAAGGATACGGAGACATGGGAACGCGTATGTTCGAGGAATTCCTTCCCAAAATAGAACTCCGGACTGCCAAGGTTTAAGGCGTCATATCCCATCAGCTCCATGGCGTTCAACATAAATTCGGCTGTATCTTGCTGATTATCGAAAACCGCCCCGCAATCCAGGAGCAGGACCGATGGGTTGTCTTTCCGAATAGATTCTATCATCTGTGCGCGCCGGGCCAGACCGCCCGAGCTGTTTTCACCTCAGGCGGCGCACGGATCAATGGTCCCCTTTACAGAGCCGGTGTAAAGGATGGTGATGGCCCTGTTGACCTCGGCAAAAGCGGTAAGCGGAATCGACGAGATGCTGAAAATTAAAAGCAACACGAACGTAAGGAGAAACCTTTTCATTATAACCCCTTGCAGAAAGTAGACTGTTTTTTGGTAACAAAATATAGCCTAATATCTCTACCACGCCGGCTTTTTGAAAGCAATAAGTTTTATGAAAGTGCGCATATGACCCATTTACACTCTTATCATCTGCAGTTACAGTGCTCCTGTATCATGGCAGCGGCCTCATTAGCCCCCAGTTCAAAAGAGCTGCGCCAGCCAGCACAGACCCTATCCTGGGTAAGGGCTTGGCCAAAGGATCTCTTTACCTCCAGATCAAAAAACGAGGGATGAGAATCGTACTCCTTGAATGACATGGCAGCCACCTCCAGATGATGTAATCTGCCGGTAAATTAACAGAAAAATGGTATTTATAAAGCATTATCAAATATTTATTGTAATATTAAACATACTTTCCAGTCGCCTTTCTGGAAAATGGTTCGGGAGCAGTGCAGGTTTCAAAAAGTATTGGGGGGGCTGTTTTTGCTTGGTGCGCCCGGCAGGGCGCACTCACTTGGAGGTGCAAGTCCTCTACTCGCCCGGCAAGGGGAAGAGTTAGCCGAACGGCAAGGGTGTCGCGGGCGACTGCGAATCTGGAGGAAGCCGAAGGCAAAACGCTGGCCTGACGAACAGGAAGCGGATAGGAGGCGGCACGGCGGGGTAAGGCGGCCAATATCGTCAAAGCCCGAAACTTGCACGGAACGCCGTGACGTAAATCCGACAGGTATAAGCGTGAAGGTGGGTGTGTCATACCCGGGGAGATCTGTATGGGTGCCGAGGGTGACCTTAGCGCTACCGGCATCGAAAGGTGCTGGGATGCTCATGCAGAAGTCAGCAGAGGCCATAGTAGGTGCCAGAATGGGCTGAAGGGCCGAACATTGAAAGCCGCAAGTAGGCGGTGGGACCACACGGACAGTCGATGAGGGCAGAAGAGACACGGCAGGTGACTACCCAGGCGGAGGCGTCGGCGCGGAACGCCGGTGGGGCCGCCGAGGGCGCCGAGGCTGACGTGACGACCCATGAGCGGACGAAAGCGGAGTTGGAGCAGGCAAGCTGGTTGATGGAAGCCGTGTGTGAACGCGGCAACCTGAAGCTCGCCTATCAGAGGGTGGTCGATAACAAAGGCGCTGCCGGAGTTGATGGTATCGGCGTAGCCGAGTTTAAAGACCACCTCAAGCGACACTGGCCGACGATCAAGGCCAAACTGCTGGCGGGGGAGTACATGCCTCTGCCGGTACGCCGGGTGGATATACCGAAGCCGCAGGGCGGGGTGAGGACACTCGGCATTCCGACGCTGACGGATCGACTGATCCAGCAAGCGTTGCATCAGGTGCTCTCGCCGATCTTCGAGGCCGACTTTTCCGCATCGAGCTATGGTTTTCGACCGGGGAAGAACGCCCATCAAGCGGTCAAGGCGGCCAAGCAGTATGTCGCCGAAGGTCGCAGGTTCGTGGTAGATATGGACTTGGAGAAATTCTTTGACCGGGTCAATCACGATCTGCTGATGGAGAGGATCTCGAAGAAGATTGGTGACGGGCGAGTTCTGCGCCTCATCCGCCGGTATCTCGAAGCGGGGATGATGGCAGAGGGGATAGTATCCCCAAGGACGGAAGGCACGCCGCAAGGCGGGCCGCTCAGTCCGTTGCTGTCGAATATCCTGCTGACGGGACTGGATCGGGAACTGGAACGCCGGGGGCACACCTTCTGCCGGTATGCGGACGACTGTAATATCTATGTCCGAAGCCAACAGGCAGGGGAGCGGGTCATGGCGAGCATCACCCGGTTTCTGGCGGACACGCTCAAACTCACGGTCAATGCGGCCAAGAGCGCGGTAGCGCGTCCGTGGGTGAGGAAGTTTCTGGGTTACGGCCTTACCTGGCACAAAGCCCCGAGACTGCGGATTGCACCGGCCAGCATTAAACGGCTGGAGGATCGCATCCGGATCATACTCAAAGGGTCGAGAGGGCGAAGCCTGCCCCACACCATTGACGAACTCAACCAGGTGCTCCGAGGATGGGCGGCGTACTTCAAGCTGACCCAAACCAAGCGTGTCCTGGAAGAGTTGGATGGGTGGATCAGGCGGAAACTGCGCTGTATCCAGTGGCGACAGTGGAAGCGCCCCTATACTCGTGCCACGAACCTGATGAAAGCGGGACTGACGGAAGAGCGGGCGTTTCGCTCGGCCTTCAACCAACGGGGGCCGTGGTGGAACGGTGGTGCAAGCCACATGAACCAAGCTTTCCCGAAGTCATTCTTTGATCGTTTAGGTCTGGTGTCGCTGCTCGATACGACGCGACGACTCCAGAGTGTTCAATGAACCGCCGGATGCGGAACCGCACGTCCGGTGGTGTGGGAGGACGGCGGGGGTAACCCCGCCTCCTACCCGATTCAAGGAAGAGTTTACTAACTTACCCCCAGCCGGTGCATGACGGCCTAGTCAGGTTGTCCGCGCAGCCTCAGAACCAGATTGAGGTTGTTGCGGGCATCGGCATAGTCGGGCTTGAGTTCCAGCGCCTTCCGGAAATGGGCGATGGCTGCATCGAACTGTCCTCGACGGGTCAAGGCAATACCGAGGTTGTTGTGGGTGATATCGGGATAGTCGGGCTTGAGTTCCAGCGCCTTCCGATAATGGGCGATGGCGGCATCAAATTGTCCTTGCCCCGCCAGGGCGACACCAAGGTTTTGGTGGGCATTGGCATAGTCGGGCTTGATTTCTACCGTTTTCTGAAAATGGGCGATGGCCTCGTCACCCTGTCCCCGCTCCGCCAGGACGAGACCAAGGTTGTTGTGGGCATTGGCAAAGTCGGGCTTGAGTTCCAATGCCTTCCGATAATGGGCGATGGCCTCGTCAACCTGTCCTCGTCCCGTCAGGGCGACACCAAGGTTGTTGTGGGCGAGGTAGTTTCGTGCGTTGCAGGCCAAGGTATGGGTCCAGAGCGTCTCATTGTCGCGCCAATAAGATGTCTGCCGCCACACAAGCCCCATCAGAACCAGTACCGCCAGCGCCGCGGCCGTGCCGTATACCCAAAAGCGATAACGCCAAGAAACGGCGAGTTTCGCGATGCCCCAGGTCACAGCGATACACAGCCCAATCTGCGGCAAATACGTGTAGCGGTCGGCCATTGAATGCGAACCTACCTGAACCAGACCGATCACTGGAATGAGCATCCCCACATACCAGAACCAGCCGACAAATAGATAGGGGAAACGGCGTCGCCATACCAGGGCGGCTGCCGAGATACCCGTCACTGCCATGGCAGAAGCGGCGACTTTCCAGATCGGTAAACCGCTTTCCGGATAGGGATAAAGCACCGCCAGCCCTACGGGGTAAAAGAGGTCTCCTATATAAGCGATATAGGAAACCAGGGCGTTGGCGATTCGCGAAGGCAGCGGGATTACATCAATGGCGACAACGGCTTTGCCTTGGGCAATGAATGTCGCCACGCAGGAGGCGGCCGTCAGCGCCAGCAGCGGAAGCTTCTCGACAATCACACGCCTGGAAATGCTCGCCGCTGGCTGCCCCAGGCGTCCCAGCGGCCAGTAATCTAACAGCAGCAACACAAATGGCAGCGTTACCAGCATCGGCTTGGCCATCAAGCCCAAGGCAAATAACACCAACACCTTCAGATAGCGAATGGTCGAAAACGAGCGACGGGAATAGCCGACATATGCCCACAGGGTCAACATGAAAAACAATCCGCTGAGCACATCCTTGCGCTCCGCCACCCACGCCACCGACTCCGCCCGCAGCGGATGAATGGCAAACACGGTAGCCACAAAAGCGCTGGACCATAAGCTACCAGTCATCCTCCGGAGGACCAAAAAAAGGAGGATTGCCACTGTAGCGTGCAACAGGACGCTGGTCAGGTGGTGCCCGCCGGCTTGCAGACCGTATAACTGGCAGTCCAGCATGTGGGAAAGCGAGGTCAGCGGGTGCCAGTTGTTCAAATGGACGCTCGTAAAGGCCCACACGATGCCGCGGGTGGTTAGGCCTTGCGTGATCTGAGGGTTCTCGTATATGTACGCATTGTCATCTAAGTTGACGAATTTATGCCCGACCGTCTGGCCGAAGACCAGAGTGACGGCCAGTAGAAGAAAACCGCAGACGGCCGCCACCGTGTATTTGTTATGTTTCCAAAAGCTCGGGTTTGAGGGGGAAGCATCTTCCGGAGAACTACGGCGATCGACTATTCCCGGCACGCTCCGCTTACTGCGGCCGGGATCGCGATTATCCTGCGGTTGGATCTTCTTTCGCCTGTGACTCATGATGAGACGACTCTAATGACCTCCACTGAAGCCGCAGGACAAGACAGCTTGCTGGTAGAAAACACCCCTGATTTTGGATAAGGCATGTTTTCTAACAATTGAAGTATAGGGCGGATGTTTATGTATGTCAATGAATTTGTTGCTAACAGGGAGAGTTTGGTGAATTGCACATTGCCTTTTCCTGTAAAAGCGGATATGGATAAGGTGAAAGACAGAACGGGATGATATGTTGTGAAAAACCGTTAGAGAGCTGAGCAACGTTTATACAAGCAATGGTGGAAACTAAGGTTATTCATGGCAAAAGGGTTGAAGAGAAAAGCATTGGATAACCAGAAAAGAGCCGACAAGATGCCGACAGAGTCTGTCAAATCATCGGCTTTTTTCCGGAAACCGGTTGTCCATATCCTGATCATTGTCATCTTGGGCATTCTGATTTATTCGAACACCTTCCACGTCCCTTTTACCTATGATGATATCAAAAGTATCTCTTCCGGTTCCGGTATTCAGGATATTCGTAATTTTATCAATCTTCAAAGTATTTATAGCAATCGAAATATCGGATTTTTGACTTTTGCGTTGAACTATAAAATGCACGGACTCAATGTGGCCGGCTACCATATTTTCAACCTTTTCGTACATCTGCTGAATGCCCTGCTCGTCTACTGGCTGATGATTCTGACCTTCAGTACCCCGTATGTGTCTGCTTATCTTCAGGCGGATGTTTTAAAGACGTCAGATTCCTACCACTGGATCCCCTTATTTACAGCCCTTCTCTTTGTGAGCCATCCGGTTCAGACCCAGGCTGTGACATACGTTATCCAAAGATTTGCATCTCTATCGACGTTTTTTTATCTGGTTTCTCTGGTCATGTATATCAAGGCAAGGGGTTCCGGGTCATCAAAGAGGGCAAGATATGCCTTCTTTGCGGCCTCGATTCTTTCCGCCATTCTGGCCATGAAGACAAAAGAGATTGCCTTTACCTTGCCGGTGATGGTCCTGCTTTATGAGTTCATGTTTTTCCGGGATGATATCAAGAAGCGGATGCTTTTCCTGCTTCCCCTGCTGCTGACGATGTTTATTATCCCTTTGTCCATGATGCTATCTCAGAATGCGTCAATGGGGATAAGAGCGATAGATAAATTAACAAAGATGGCGGGTTCCGTTGCCGGGGATGTCTCGCGGTGGGATTATTTGAACACGCAGTTCCGGGTCATCGTGACGTACATCCGGTTGTTGTTTTTCCCGGTGAATCAGAATCTCGAATACGATTATCCCATATACAGAACCTTCTTGACCCCACCGGTTTTTTTGTCTTTTTTGGTTCTTCTGGGTCTTTTTTGCTGGGGAATATATCTGCTCTACCGGTCGTACAAATCAGACCAGGAAAACTGTCGCTGGGGCAGGGTGATTGCTTTCGGGATATTCTGGTTTTTTGTGACCTTATCGGTTGAATCGAGCATTATCCCCATCGACGATGTCATTTTCGAACACAGGCTGTATCTCCCCTCGGTCGGATTTTTTATGGCGTTCATGTCGGGGATCGTATTCATTTATGTGAGGCTGGCAAACCGGACAAACGTGGTAGTGAAAGTATTTATGCCGGTCATGATCTTGATGGTGATCAGTCTATCACTGACAGCCTATGCGAGGAATATGATCTGGCGGGATGCGGTGACCCTGTGGGAGGATGTGGTCAAGAAGAGTCCCTACAGTGCTCGACCTCATTACAACCTGGGGGCGTCTTATCAGGCACAGGGTCGTCTTGATGACGCGGTCCGGGAATATCAGACAACGATAAAGCTCAAGCCGGATGAGGTTTCGCCCCATTACAACCTGGGGATAGCTTATCGGGCACAGGGCCGTCTGGATGACGCGGTCCGGGAATATCAAACGGCGATAAGACTTAGGCCGGATTATCCTGAGATCCATTACAACTTAGGACAGGTTTATCTGGATCAGGGCCGTTTTGATGACGCGGTCCGGGAATATCAGATGTCGATAAAACTCAGACCGGATTATGCGGACGCCCATAACAATCTGGGCGCGGTTTATCAGCATCAGGGACGCCTTGATGATGCTGTCAAGGAACATCAGACAGCGATAAAACTTAAACCGGATCATTTGGATGCCCACTACAACCTGGGTGTGGCTTATCGGACACAGGGACGTCTCGATGATGCGATCAAGGAATACCGGATAGCGATAAACCTGAAACCGAGTTATAAAGTCTATTACCACCTGGGGATGGCTTATCAGGAACAGGGCCGCCTTGATGATGCTATCGAGGCATATCAGATGGCGTTAGACTATAACCAGGATTTTGCTGCGGCCCATAACAACCTGGGCGTGGCTTATCAGAAACAGGGTCGTCTTGATGACGCTATCAGGGAATACCAGACAGCGATAAAACTGAACCCGGATTATGCTGCGGCCCAGAACAACCTGAGGGTGGCTCATTATCAGAAACAGGGTCGTCTTGATGGTGCTATCAAGAAATAGCAGACAACGATAAAACTTAAACCAGATTATTCTTCTAACCCATTAACATTTTGGAGAGGCTCATAAAAACGCCCTAAGGACTCTACTGAGGGTGGAGTAGCAAACTGATACTGGCCATTTAGTTTAACAAACAAACCGAAAATTTTCTTGACATTTTTGTTTAGATTAGCTATACAGTTTAACACTTTAAGTTTGCAGGAGGATCATGAGGCTTCTGCAAACATGGATTCAGATGGAGCCTGATCGATTTAAGGTGTAATCGACAGGGCGGAGCCTTAAAACAACCTACCTTTTCCCTCGCGATTGCTTCGAGAACTTCAACTCTTTTACACATCCGTTTAGATTTGGTGAACAGTTAGTAGCATGCTGACCGAGTTATTCACTTCCAGAACACGCATCAATCTATTCCTGAAGCTCTTTCTGAATCCGGGGGTATCCTGCTACCTGCGCGAGTTGGCGAGGGAGTTTCATCTAACCCCCAATGCCTTGAAGGAGGAGCTTGACAATCTGAGCAAGGCGGGATACCTGGATAAAGAGCAACGGGGGCAATCCATATTCTATAAGGCCAATACGACCCATCCCTTCTTCCCGGAAATCAATTCTATCGTAAAGAAGTATTATGGTATTGATAAAATTGTCGAGCAGATACTGAACGATCTCGGCAAGGTTGACGCTATTTATGCACTCGACGACTATGCCGAAGGGCGCGACAGCGGCCTGATCGATGTATTGATTGTCGGTGATGTGTACATGGATAAAATTCAGGCATTGAGGCCCAGCTTGGAGAATGAGATCAAGCGAAAGATCCGGATCATGGTGATGGGCGCCAAGGAATTTGCCGAAAGTCGCGATATGCTCCTGAAGCGATCAAATTGGCGGATTCTGTAAATTCCATTCGATCAATTTTGCGGAATGCCGGGAAATGGGTGCTCTCAATCAACAAATAGTATCAAAGCCTGCCATGGACCTAACAATGCAAAAAATATTAGTCACCGGCGCTGATGGATTTATCGGCAGCCATCTGGTGGAGGGTTTACTGGACAAGAGGTGCCAGGTGCGGGCCTTTGTGTTCTATAACTCTTTCAACAGTTGGGGATGGCTGGATACGTTTCCAAAAGATAAGATGGACAAGATCGATGTATTTGCCGGTGATATCCGCGATCCCAATGGCGTAAGGAAAGCCATGCAAGGGATGGACGTGGTTTTTCATCTGGCTGCACTTATTGCCATTCCGTTCAGTTATAATTCTCCGGACAGCTATGTAGATACCAACATCAAAGGCACGTTGAATGTGCTTCAGGCAGCGAATGATACAGGCTGTAAGCATGTTCTGATTACATCAACATCGGAAGTGTACGGAACGGCCCAATATGTTCCCATTGATGAGCGGCATCCCTTCCAGGGGCAATCACCCTATTCTGCCACAAAAATTGGAGCAGACCGGATAGCAGAAAGCTTCTATCGCAGTTTCATTACCCCCGTGACCATAGTCAGGCCGTTTAATACGTATGGGCCGCGTCAATCGGCCCGTGCGGTCATCCCCACCATCATTACCCAGCTACTGGCTGGCTCAACAGAAATAAAACTGGGCAGCATTCATCCAACCCGCGATTTTAATTATGTCAAGGATACCGTGGCCGGCTTCATCGCGATTGCAGAAACACCGGCCACGATTGGAGAAGAGATAAACATTGCCTCTCAACAGGAGATTTCCATCGGGCAGCTTGCCCACGAGATCATCGATCAGGTCAACCCAACGGCCAAGATCGTTTCTGAAGGTATACGCATCCGGCCTGAAAAAAGCGAAGTGGAACGGCTGCTGGGCAGTAACGAAAAGATTCTCAGGTTGACGGGATGGCAGCCGGAATATACGCTGAAACAGGGAATCCGGGAAACCATCGCCTGGTTCAGGGACGAGGAAAATCTGCGGCGATACAAATGGAATGTCTATAATGTTTGAAAAAATTGTTGGCTTTATTAAATCCCTTTATCCGATGGAAAATCCCGTCCCCCTCCATGCACCTCGATTTTCAGGGAATGAAAAAAAATATCTCATGGATTGTATTGATACCACTTATGTATCCTATGTGGGAGAGTATGTCCGTCGTTTTGAGGATGAAGTTCGGCAATACACCGGTGCAAAGTATGCAGTCGCTGTTTCCAGCGGCACCGCAGCGCTGCATGTCGCCCTTCTGCTTGCCGAAGTAGCACCCGGGGATGAGGTGATAACCCAGCCGTTAACCTTTGTTGCCACAGCCAATGCAATTTCCTACTGCGGCGCGCAGCCGGTATTTGTGGATGTAGAACGATCAACCCTGGGACTTGATCCGGAAAAACTGAATGATTTTCTGATCAATAACGGTGTTCTGAAGTCAGATGGCCGATATTACAATAAAACAACCGGTAGAAAGATCTCGGCGTGCGTTCCTATGCATACCTTTGGTCACCCGGGGCGGATCGATCAGATTATTGAAATCTGTCGAAAGTACAATATTCCAGTCGTTGAGGATGCCGCCGAGGCGCTGGGAAGTTTTTACAAGGGGCAACATGCCGGCACATTCGGAGAGTTGGGCGTATTAAGTTTTAATGGCAACAAGCCGGTGACCACCGGTGGCGGGGGTATGATCATCACAAACGATAAAATCCATGCGGAAAAGGCCACGTACCTGACGACAACGGCCAAACAGCCACATCCGTGGGAATTCATTCATGACGAAGTCGGCTATAATTACCGTATGCCGAACATCAATGCCGCCGTGGGCTGTGCTCAGATAGAATGTTTTACTGGGGTTTTAGAAAACAAGCGCGCCACAGCTCAGATGTATAACCAGTTTTTCCAGGAGATCGGCATACCATTTATTACAGAACCTGCTTATGCCCGGTCCAACTACTGGCTGAATGCTATTGTTTTTAAAGATAGACAAGAACGGGAGCAGTTTCTCGCCTATTCCAGGGGGGAAAATATTCAAACGCGGCCTGTTTGGAGACTTATGTCCAATCTTCCCATGTATCGCCATTGTCAAGGCACACTCCTCGAAACCGCCCAATGGCTGGGAGACCGGCTGGTGAACATCCCAAGCAGTATGAGAATATGAAAGAAAAAATTATCCTCGTCGGGGGCGGTGGTCACTGCAGGGCCTGTATCGATGTGATTGAACGGGAAGGCCGCTTTACCATTGCCGGAATTGTCGATATCCCGGAGAAACAGAATCAAAATGTTCTGGGGTATCCAGTGATGGGTTCAGATGCCGATTTAGCTGAATTGATCAAGTCTTTCCCCAATGTACTCATTACGCTGGGACAGATTAAATCCCCCATTCGACGCATTGAATTATTTACTGATTTGATGCAGATGGGCGCATGTTTTCCGTTGATTCAATCCCCCCTGGCCTATGTCTCCCCACATTCCCAGGTTGCTGAGGGAACCATTGTCATGCACCATGCCCTGATCAATGCCGGCGCGAGAGTTGGCAGGAACTGCATCATCAATAACAAGGCCCTTATAGAGCATGACGCCGTCATTGAGGATCATTGTCACATTTCAACAGGGGCGGTCGTCAATGGTGGGGCAAAAATAGGCAGTGGCTCTTTTTTTGGCAGTGGCGCAGTATCAAAGGAATACACATCAATACCTTCTGACAGTTTTATAAAGGCCAACAGTTTAGTGCCCAAAAACGATGAATAGAACCTTCATTATTGCCGAAGCCGGTGTTAACCACAACGGTAGCCTGGAAATGGCGTTTAAAATGATTGATGTGGCCGTTGCTGCCGGGGCGGATGCCGTCAAGTTTCAGACGTTCAAGGCCGAAAAAGTCATTGCCGTCAATGCACCCAAAGCCGGTTACCAGAAGGAAACCACCGGGTCAGATGAATCACAACTGGAGATGGTTAAAAAACTTGAGCTGGATGAAACTGCGCATATCCAGCTTTATCAGTATTGCCAGTACAAAGGCATCCAGTTTTTATCAACCCCTTTTGACCTGGAAAGCATCGATCTGCTGAGTCGTCTGGGATTGGAAATCTTCAAGATACCATCAGGCGAGATCACGAACCTGCCCTATTTGAGAAAACTGGGGGCGTTGAAAAAACGGCTGATCCTGTCCACCGGTATGGCCGATCTGGGTGAAATCGAAGAAGCTCTGGATGTCCTTACCGAATCAGGAACGCCTCTGGGTAACATTACCGTTCTTCACTGCAACACCGAATATCCCACTCCGTTTCAAGATGTCAATCTGAGCGCCATGCTCACGATTGGCTATTCCTGTGGAGTAGCCGTCGGCTACTCGGATCATACGCCCGGCATTGAAGTGGCGGTCGCCGCGGTGGCTCTGGGAGCAGTGGTGTTAGAAAAGCACTTTACCCTGGATCGAAACCTTCCGGGTCCCGACCACAAAGCAAGCCTGGAGCCTGATGAGCTGAAGGCGATGGTGCAGGCGATCCGCAATATTGAAAAAGCTCTCGGTGATGGCATCAAACGCCCCAGTCCTAGTGAAGCAAAAAACAAACTCATTACACGCAAATCACTGGTGGCAACCCAACCAATCAAGACAGGCGAACTGTTCAGTGCCGGGAACATCACAGCCAAACGCCCCGGCACCGGTATCTCACCCATGCGATGGGATGAAGTCTTGGGGCAGGCCGCGCAAAAAGATTATGACAAGGATGATTTGATATGAGCGATAAGATGAAATTCGAGAATCTAAAACCTCTAATCCGATAGGGTCATTCTGGACAGCGATGTTGCCAAAATCTATGTTGTGAGAGCTTTGCAGAACTCCGATTTCCCCCTCCAGGCCATTTTATCGAAGACCCCTTTGCGGGAGTTTCCGACGAGGAGACCTCCCCGAGTTTTTCAGATGAGTGATTCGTATAAAAAGTGCATGA